>ENA-OSIY01000005-OSIY01000005.1-marine-metagenome-genome-assembly--contig:-NODE-5-length-169047-cov-11.829408_pt1 | contig 169047 bp, 204 predicted proteins | sample MGYA00237884_ERZ534233 | MGnify/ENA primary metagenome ERZ534233 (study PRJEB26412, sample SAMN06343840) | marine metagenome | isolation source: estuarine water | place: USA: Columbia River Estuary... | reverse complement strand
TTTCAAGCAGAAGACGGCATACGAGATTTCTGCCTGTCTCGTGGGCTCGGAGATGTGTATAAGAGACAGGTATGCTTGCTGATAACGTCATTGAGATTGCACCATTGGCTTATATGCGCGGCCGCACATTCAAGAACGCATGTATTATTGCGGATGAAATGCAAAACGCAACACCTTCACAAATGAAGATGTTGCTGACACGTATTGGCTCAGGTAGTAGAATCGTTGTTACTGGAGACCTCGCTCAACATGATAGAGGATATGAACAAAACGGTCTCAAGGACTTTATCGAGAGACTAAAACAGCGCAGCGACCCAATGTTTGGTATTGTAGAATTCCAACGTGCGGACGTGGAAAGACACGATGCTGTCACTGCTGTACTGCACATTTATGGCGACGAAGATTAATTATAACTAACCAAGGACAACCTTGGTAATTTCAGCCCAGTCGGCTACCCGCACCACATCTTCGTTAACGTAATCTGCATTGTGAGCGTGAGAGATAAGCAAAGACTTGAGTCCAAACTTTGCACCACATTCTGCATTTTCTGGTTTGTCTTCAATCCAGATCAAATTTGATCCAGCATACCGCTCAAGTACCTCGTCTTTGTCAGCGCCGGTATCCAAGCAAATAAGCTCAATAAAAACATCTTTTCCAAAAACATCTTCCAAGTTCTGCATCCGCAATTTTGCGGCTTTGGGATCCAGACTTAGCGAAGTAATACACACAAACTTATAACCTGCCTCTGCAATTTTAGCGACCCCGCTGCGAGCATCACGGAACGCAGGAAGGAAAGCTACCCAAGCACTCTCATTAAATTCACGCACATAGGCCTTGGCTTCTGCTTTGGGCATTGCATACGCGGTAGATAAATCATACACTGCGTCGACGACTTTGGTATATCCTTTTGCTTTCATCCAATCATGAAAGGCAGCCTCCCAATCAAGTAGAACACCGTCTGCGTCAGTTAGGATAATTTTATCAGTCATTACATTCTCTCTTCTTGTTACAATATCAGTATAAGCAATATGTATTGGTTTGTCAAGAAAAAAATCACAAATATTTGATATTTGTTTTTTTGGCTGCTAATTGCCTTTACGGGAAATCTTAGCTCTAAACAAATCTAGAATGGTATCATTTTCCATTATATATAAGTCTAGTTTTTTTATTGACATCATTCCGGTAAAAAATGTATGTGATGCCGTCGATGGGGCTTCCAAATTTAATGTTAGTATAGTTTGCCTCATGAAATCTTCCACTGATGCATTGTCGATAAATGCATCCATTCCAGATTTAGTAATATAGTACATAATATCATTTGGCATTACCGTAACAACTCGTGCCATTGTTATCTCTAATCTTTTTGGATTTGGATGAATACTAGTTGCATAAGCTTTACGGTTTCTATGTTCTATAAAGAATTGCCGCATAGCATTAGTTTTTTTAATCATATGTTTGGAGATTAGTTTATGGTTGGCATTTTCTTCTGGGCGTATGTAGCAATCCCATCTTACCTTTATGAATCCATCAAAATTTTGATATTCTTCTTTTGGTATTCTACTAAAACTACACCATGTACTAATAAACTGCCCCCATCTACTGACACTGTACGATAATACATCATCTATAAACTCTATTTTTGTTTTATCATCATTGGGATCTATTTCTCCATAGCGCTTATCTTTGTAGTTTTTGTAATGTCTACTACTAAAGTCTTTGCATATCCAATCAGTGATTATAGATTTTGATTCTATCCATATATTTTTTAACGGCAAAATGTTTGTGTTGGGGATTTCTTCTTCCGGGCAATGATCCCATGTATGGCCATAGAAACAGAGTTCAATATCGGATTCCGATTCAACTGCTTCCTTCCAGCGTACCCAATACTCGGCAGTGTGTGTATTGAATGTTCTAGCCTCACCTGAAAATACAACTGCTATTCTCATTTATTTTTCCAATATTTTTACGCAGACTTTCAACCGCACCACTAACAATATGCTTCTAACATAACAGTATTTAGTAAATGTATGCGCTGATGTTCTAGGTCATCCCACACTGCCAGTATAGTTTTAGTTTGCTGACCAACCGCTTATCGATTTCATTTCGTCTCCTGGAGTGCGGTGTGTTTCAAAAATATTAGGCAGTGTTGTATCAATATAGATGTCGCATCTCAATAATATTTCTGACCATAACTGGTGATTTCTAAAATTGTGATGCGTTTTTGTTGTCGAATCATTAATGTGTTCAATAATGGTAAACACTGGCTTATTCATTATGCTGGTAAATGAAAACTTGTTAAACACAAAGAATAAGTCTCCCAAGCTAATGGCCGGCTGCCTTACATATTTTTTTGAAGCACTATATGGCATAATTCGAGTGTCACTTGAAGCAAGAACAAGAGGACTGTTATTTTCAGCAGCAACTTGCGCTTTGTTCATTTGTGATACTAGCGTCTCAATAACATACGCAATATCAAGGTCCTTGAACTTACAATCCCATCTAGCCCGTATAACTAGATCATATTGATCAATATCTATTAACTTAAAACAATTAAACGCCGAAATAAGTTGTCCATATCCTGCTCTGCTTGCTTGCAAATAGAAGTCCACAATTTTTTCTGGATCTTGGCGTTGGCTTACTTTTATTGGATACTTCCTATCAAAAAAAGCACGTGTTAAAAACTCAGCCATTACCCATTTATCAATAATTGATAGTGGTTCTTTTATTATCTTTTTGAACGGCAACAGGCTGGGATCTGGATCTTCACAGTGATCCCATGTATGTCCATAAAAATCAAATTCAAAACCACGCACAGATAACTTTTCTGTTAGGGTTTTTAATTCTTGATATGATTTAGTGTTAAATGTTCTGGTCTCGCCAGATATACAGATTGCAACTTTTCTCATTATCGACGCATACTTGCGATGTCTTTTGCATCGTCTTTTTTATCTGCGAAGATTGGCACCATGTTGCTCTTGTGCATGGTGGCGATTCCCAGCAACTGCCGTTCGCCGCTGTACACCTTACGCTCTTTTGCAGAGCCGTGCCCAGCAACTTTGTTGCTAAGTTTAACTGTATCGTTAGTTGAATAGTCTGGAATGTTATTGGTGTGTTGTGCTTTAGTTTTTCCAACGCCCATGCTCTCCAGCCAGGCTTCGTGATCCGCCTGTGCCTTTGCTAGACGTTTGCTTTTGCTTTTCTTTTGCTTGCCGTTATATCGTGTAGTGGTGATATGGGCTTTTTCTAGATGCATAGTCATGATAAACCACCTTTGTTGTATACGCTTCACTATAGCATATTTCAAGGGTGTCTGTCAACTAGTTTAGTTAACGGCCAGTGCCATTAATATAACTGATCTATATCCTTCCAGTCTCCAGCAACATAGTTAATAATAACACTACGACGGCAGTCGTCAACCATATTTTTTTCAACGCCGTGTAATACATTACCATAGGCCCAAGTTAACCATCCAGTGTTGTGCTTAAACAAGTTAGTGTGTACAAGTTTGCCAGTGTCGTTGTCATAAAGACTTGTACCCCAGCTATCACTACCACCACCCAAGTATATTTGTAATGTAATAAGTTTTTCTGGAATGTCAATATGTCTGTCTAAATAAAATCCTGGACCATCCTGGCATAGTTCAACACGCAACCGGCCAGCGCTGCAATCAACGCCACTAACATCTGTAAAAAACTGTCTGGCGTGATCAGTATCCCAATCACTAAAGAATGCTGCTAGTTCTGGAGTTTCTTCGCGATTAGCAAATGTGCGTACTTCGTTTGTACATGCACGTCTACCATCGTAATTAATAATGTAAGGGTCTGGAAAGAATTCCATTAAGTCAGTTACAAAATTATATGTAAATGCATGGCTTACACTCACCCAGTCTCCCGGATAAGTGTGCCGTTTATATTCAATTAGCATTACTTGTTGATCCTGCTATCTACTACCTTGTTGCCTAGAAAACGACTGTTAACCCACATTTGTTTTCCATCAGTAGTTTCAACAAACCACCATTCACCTTGCTTACTGATGATGTCAAGTTCAGTACCTTTTGGTAATTGCATTACAACACTGTAGTTTGTGCCGGGACCACTGCGTCCATTTAAATAATCATTCACTTTAGCAACATACCATGTAAATGAAATGTTGTCATCTGCTCTGCTATTATTGAGCTGATCGTAAATTCTATGGTTCATCGCTGGGCCCGGATCCGTCTTACGTCCCGGTGAAATCATGTCGTGCCCAACAACTTCTACAATATTAAAACGGTCCACAATAACTTTACCAAGTGTTAACAATACTTCGTTTTGTTCTGGAGTAAACATCTCCCATCCATATACTGGCCCGCTTGGATTGTTTTGGTGCGGTGCTTCAATAACATTGTCAGCTGGCCAAGCCGCTCCCCACCAAGTTTTATAACCACCTTTGGTAATAGTTAGTGGACCAGGATTGCAAACTTCAATACCAATACTACAGTCGTTTAAATTGTTAATGCCTGCCCAGGTGCTTTTTCCAGCATGCCATGCTTTGGTTTCTAAATTTACGCTTTGCGTAATCGTGCCGTCACGACCTAGGTTTAAATGTGCGCTTACTTTAGCCTCTGGTTTTTGAAAATATGCGGCGGTACCGTGAGCATCCATTGCACCAGCAGTGTAGTGAATAACCAAAAACTTGGGGCGCATTAGCCCGCCTTGGTTGGGGGTTGGAAAAAAGTCTGTTTGCTTCCAGTTGCCAGCAGTATTTGATTGGAAAACTAGGCCTTCTTTAATTTTATACTCTGTCATTTGTCAAGTTCTCTCTTTAGTAAAGTCCAAGCGCCGTATGCAATTGCTCCATATGCTGTCCATTGTGCAAGTGGTGATAGCACTAGATATGCTACTCCGACACCAATAAGCACTGCGCCGTCCCAAGTTGTGCGTTCTGTCCATAAACCTGAAAACTGCTGTTTAATATACGTAAAAATAAAATTAAAGTCCATTTAATAGATCTCCTCTGTTGTCAATATTTATACTATTGACAAGTCAATAAAAAGGGAGGCTAACAGTTGCCCCCCGCGGGCTTATTAAGTAGCCACCCTAATCCTAATCGTGAAGTCCTTAACATATTTATAGCAGTGTGTTTCCTATATTAACTTGTTCTTGGTAATGGGGAGGGAATTGAACCCTACTTAAACACTCTGTTTCATCCGCCTGCCCGTTGGATTTAACAAAACAGCATAGCACACCATGCCAGCCCATCAAACTTATTTAGCATTAATTTTATAATGCTGCTACCTTGCTTTGTAATGTGCTAATAAGACTGCTGATTCCGTTACGGCGGTTGCTGCTGAGTATGCCGTCCAATGCCAGTACTGCAAAATCATTACGCTGAATCTTTTTTGCCTCGTCTAATGGTAAATCATTAAAACAATCACAGATAATATGGGTAACACCTTTTGTAATCACAGCATCGCTGTCGTAATAAATTTTAGTTTTATTATCAACCTTGCCTACGTCTACCCAAATACTGCTGATACACCCGCTTACAAGTTTATCATCTGTTCTCAGTTCCGCAGGAAGTGAAGTAGGCTGTTTAGCCATATCAATCAACATCTGATATTGATCCATTACATCGTCAAAGAGTGATAACTCGTCTGCCCATTGTTGAATTTTGGTCATATTGTTTCCTGTTCCACTTTTCTTTTAAGCACTGTATGTAACCCAGGGTTGACAACCAACGCATGTGACATAAGTTCATTGCGAATATAGTTACGCATATACTTGTTATCTTTATTACTTTTATCTTCTACCCACTTAACATTTTTACGTTTACACCAATCAACAAACTCTGATTTGCGATTCAAACGGAATGGACGAATAACGTTTTGATTACGATATGGAATTGTTTTTCCAGTCCCATTTAAACTAGACCAAATCCAAGTCTCAGCACAATCATCCAAGTGATGACATGTGATCACAGTAGCATCATGCTGCTGAAACACTTTGTATCGTTCATTACGCCAGTGTTCTTCTTGACTTTTGCGGTCTGGAACTTCTGAGTCAATGTAATTAACGTAGAGAGGAACGCCATTGTCTTGTTCATATGCACACAAGAACTGATACGCTTCTTCGCTAGTATCGGTTCCATGATGCACGAACTGCATTGCAACAGTATGATTGCGCTTCAGAAAATCTACCACCGCCATGCTATCTACGCCACCACTGGTAGCAACAACAACTTTGCGTGGGATTTGACCTTGAATATTAATCATCGCTCACTCTCTATTCTGGTAGGTATGGAGGGACTCGAACCCATCAATCACTCGTTTATGAGACGAGGGCCTTCACCAATTAGACGACACACCCATATTTTTATAATCTTGGTGGGACACACCCGTATATTGTATTACGTGACTTGCACGTACATTAACCTGCTAAAAGAACTAATACTGGTAGGCCCGCACGGACTTGAACCGCGATTGACAGTGTTATGAGCACTGGGCATTAACCAATTATGCTACAAGCCCACGAGTATTAGTTCTTTTCATTTTCTTTATTTTGGTACTCCCGACCGGACTTGAACCGGTACTCCGTTTGGAAACAGATTTTAAATCTGTCGTGTCTGCCCATTCCACCACGGGAGCATATTAACTTTTTAGAATATTTATGGTGTCCCCGGAGCGACTCGAACGCCCGACCTAAGAATTAGAAGTTCCTTGCTCTGTCCAGCTGAGCTACGGAGACATCAAAAATATTCAGTTACACAGTCTGGTTAATTCCGTTTGTATCCGTTCTGTTTATATAATTAGTATACATAGTCTGGAAATGAATGTCAAGTAGTTTTTTAAAAATGCGTCGCAGCAGGCGCATAGGTCTCTATACTTGGACTGGTTGCTTTCCAGTAATCACAAACATCTTCATGATAATAGCATCAACTTCGTCATTTGTCATATAGCCACGAACATCGTCGTCTGGACCTGTGATGCCCGCTAGTTGAACAAACGCTCCTGCTACACCGTCATTGGCGTTGAACACCGCAATCTCGTAGGGTGCTTCAGCATGACCGTAGCCTCCTGTGATCACGCTGAGGTGATACTTACCAAAGTCCAACACTATTTGAGTGCCCGAGCCATAATCTTTTTTGATTGGCTCAAAGTTTGATAGTTTCATCACGCCGCGTCATCCTCATATAGTCTTTCAAAGTCGATGTCCATACTATCAATAGCAGATTGGATGTCGACTTTCCACATGGTATCGTACATCATTCCAAAACGATATGAAACATACTCTGGACCATAAGCAAGATCAAAGTTCGAGATTGATTCGGATTCTAAGATCCAACGAATTGCCACGATTTTGTTAGGTGCACCGAGACGCATGTTGGTGGTAATCATATCGCCGAAGCGACCCTCAGCCTCGCACTTAGCCTTACGGTCTCGGACAATCTCATCCTCGAGCGTTTCATTGAGACGATCCCAAATTGCTTGGCGACCATCATAGTCCTCATCGTTCCATTTCTCCCAAAAAAATTCATCAGGGCGATAGCCACGTGCGTCTTTGTATAGGTCCGAGACAAGATTTTCATCGTAAGTGTATAACATGATTCTCTCCATTTTGACTACTCTTATTGTATAAACGATTCGGTGTCAGTTGTCAAGCAGAAAGTTCAAATCCTTTTTCACGGGCAGAACTTTCGCTGATGACCCATAATGTAAGTCCGGGAGCATTTTCGCACATCGCCAACCAAATCTTATATGGTTCGCCCGACTTAGACAACCGATTTGCACCAAGATAGGTATAGCTACCTTCTTCAGCGATGGGGCGAATATCTGTAAAACCTTGAGTATCACGATTGAAGAACTTCTTAGGAGTAAACGAGGAACCGATAGCAATATAATATTTGTCAGACATGCGGCATCTTTCTCTTTTGTTACTCTTATTGTATAAACGATTCGTTATCGATTGTCAAGCATTATTTTCAGAAATAGACGTGGAGATTAGTATAACCACCACCCTCACCATTCATCAGCGCTGTGCCGTCGATGATCCAGATGTTGTCGTCATCTTCGACAGCAACAGAGATGTCGCTACCGTATTTGACCCGTGTGCTAGTGATGGTACCGAGGAAAGGAACATCGTTCTTGAAACCGCTGACTTCGGTACCGATTGCGCCGTAGAGGTTGTTCATAAATTCGTTCATCTGATTCTCTCTTTTCTGTCTATACTTACTTTGTATAGTGATTCGTCTACAATGTCAACCATTATTTTGCTGCTTCGATAACAAAAAAATCCTCATCAACGAGGGCGCTGTGGGTTGGACGACTGCGAACATCTATACGAGCATCGTCTGGATACTTTGCCAGCATTGATCGGAGTTCAGCAACCGACATTCCGTCCAAGTCGCCGTAGAGGGTATATTTGACTTCAGATTTTAAATGTTTCACTTCTGCTTCGGCAATTTTAAGTTTGTCTTCCAACTCAGCGATACGGTCTACATCTGTTAACTTGTTACAGTTTGGACATTCGTCTTCTTTATACATACATCCACAATTGCAGATTTTCACTAGATCATCACGCATGGTTCTCTCCATTTTGACTACTCTTATAACGTATATGATTCGTTATCGAATGTCAAGAACTTTAATCAAAAAAGTTACCTTCGATCCACTCATAAGCGGTGTCGCCCCGCTCCCACCAAATACCTTGCTTGTATGCTTTATTGCCCCACAACAATGCTGCGTTGGCTTGTTCCATAACATCTAGCCCTTTGACTGCTTGCGCAGTAAAGACATTTTGGTATGCGGTAAAAGTAAAAGTGGTCATCGTGTCGTTCCTTCTGTGTTTAACTTATAATAGTAATACGATTACGCAAACGCCAAATTTCCATAACAAGGTCTTTTTTAGGCGTTTTCATTAGTTTGTTAAATTCTGGTTCAGTCATTTTGACTCTCTGTTAATAACATCAACCCACATATCAACCTCTTTGCTTTTTGCCTCGAGCATGGCTATTAACCATTCAACGCGACCTGCCAGATCAGCTTGTTTCCAATCTTTAGAATCATATAGATCATCATTTAGCAAAACGGAAATTTTTTTCATTTAACCCTCCAATGCGGCAAAGGCAGATGCCATATCGTAGTATTCATCAAAGCGATTTACTACTTGATGAAGACCTTCACTGTGTCCATCTTCGTATGCAGTTGTCCACAGTAATGCAAATTGCTTTTCATTGATATCATAGTCAGCTTGCATAGTTTCCTGCAACTCCTTCATACGAAGAGTTTTTTGAGCCTCATTGTAAGCACAACTTTCTTTATACGAGTCAAATTGACGTTCGTAATCATCTAAAGCGTCAGCAAAAGTGCGGGCGTCTTCGGAAGTGGGGTTACGGTCAAGTGTTGGCTTAACAGGCTTGGAGTACTGTTTCAGGTCTTCACCTTCGAAGTAAGCATAATCATAGTTTGTCATGATGTTTCCTTCATTTCCATTACGCCTCATAATATTCAGATTCATTGAAGATGCGAATTCCTTCGGCGCCATCGTATTCAGTGATTTCAAAACGAGTTCCGACTGGTAGCCAATTAATCTCAATATCAGACCAACCGCTGGTAGAGATATACATCCCGCTGCCAAAGAAAAGTTCTTCCAGCATCTCTTCAACTTCATCGGACGAAGCACCGCGCTCTGCCGCTTCTACAAGACGGCGGTCAAATGTTACAAACTCTGCGAGACCTTCTTCATGCTGCCAAGTCGACCAACCAGCGCCATATCCTGGCGAACGCAACACAGCTACCATTCCGTCACGGATTACTTTTTCGGGTTTCATTTGGTATCTCCTTTGTTTTCACTTACAATACTGGTATACTGCAAATAACAGCAGGTGTCAACCTTTTTCTACTTCACGATCTTCTGCGAACAGCAACAGCTCTACAGCCAATGCACGAGCTTGGAACTTGTCCAGTTGCAGGAAGTTGCCGTTGCGGTCTGTTACCTGTACGCAAGTCATTCTGTTCTCACCACCCCAGAAGCGTGTCTGAGACAATTTGTTTTGTGCTGTACCAGTGCCGGGAACGTTTCTAAGTTCTGTGGACATCGTGTGCTCCTCTAATGCCTAACTGTTATATACAGTATATGATCAAACAGTTTGCTTGTCAACCATTATTTTAAATTAAAAAGGTTTGTAGAATTCCACTTTTGCTCTAATGATTTACGCTCAGCATCATCACTAGCTTTAAGTGCAATGATCAATGCGTTAATATCAGTATTTTCAATATCAGTTATTCTCTTTTGCACTACTGCTAACGCATTCTTTACACTCGGATCAGTAGTGCGATTTAGTTCTTCTTGGATAACTTTGTTAACTTGTGTTATGGTAATCATTGTCGTCTACTCCAATTTACTTACTCAATATAGCGCTTCTGGTGCTATATGTCAATAACTTTTTTGACTTTTTACAAATTAATTTAATATTCTTTTTACAGGATACATGGGGGTTATTTCTTCCATGTGGGCAACTACATATTGTAACGTGTGAATTATTTCTTCAGTTGGTATCACGCCGCGGTATATTCCTATGCTAAATTTTAACAATATACTTGCAATGGCTATTGAATGCTCTTCTGTAGAATCTAATTCTTCTATCTTTTCACGGATAAACTGGGCAAGTTCACGCATTGTTTCGTTTTTTTCTTCAATTGTCATATGATTATTATAGCTATTCATAATTTTATTTATGTTCATAGAAAAAGGGGCAAGTGTGAACCTGCCCCCTGATGCCAATTGTTATCTAATTAAATTAGAAGCTGAATGAAATACCAGCTGCTGGCGTCATAGTTTGTGTGTCTACATTGTAGTTTGCTTCTGCATAAACAGATGCACCGTCTGCAAGTTTCGTGGAATAACCAGCGCCCACATTTTGCAAGAAGTTACTTTCGTCACCGTTAACATATACTGCTACGCCATAATCAGCAAATGTATAACCTGCTTCATAAGCAAGTTGATCAGCATATGTTGCTGTTAGATTAACGTCAGCTACGGTATATGCTAGGCCAAAAACTACATCTGTTGTACCTAGGTTGTAATCTACAACAACAGTTGCACCCGCAACCTCAGTCGCAACCTGAAGGTTAGCAACATCAGATGTGTCAGTAGTCGCGTCGCCGAGGCCGACTAGCACTTGTACGCCGCTGAAGCCTGCGATTAGACTGGTTGCTGATTCTGCTGGGTTAGCTAGTGTATTACCGCCAACTTTTTCAAGACCTGCACCTAGTTGAAATAGGTCCTTTTGATCACCATATGAAAGTGCTACACCGCCCATGGTGGTTCCAACTTTCCAACGATCAACATAAATGTTGCCGCTACCATCTACTTTGAGACCAACTGATGCATTACCAGCCGAGGCGGATGTACCAAATGATAGTGATGGAGTGGCAGCGAGTGCGCTGTTTAAGTCACGGAAGTCAATTGCAATTTTGCCAGTTACTTCAGCTGCTTGTAATGCACCGGCGAATACGATCGCTGACGCAGTTAATAGTAGTGTACGCATTAAAAAATCCTTTATTTTTTTTTGATTTACATAGCGCGGGACAACTCTGTCTCTCGCGCAACTAGTATACTTATCTAAGTTATCACTAGTTTTGGGGGTATAAGTAAAAATCAACACACAATTTATTATTAGTGTGTTGATTTAGTAACAATTACTTGTCTGAGTTTGGGGTAGATGCGCTTCTGGTCACGAAATCATAAAACTTGTTAGCTGCGTCTAGCACTGCATCAGCACCAGGCACCTGAGGCATTTCTACCTTGGTAACAACTTCTCCATCCTCTTTAGTAACAGCCATTTCATAACCAGCAAACTTGGCGTGATAATCCTGCCATGCTTGGTTCTGAGCCATTTCTAATACTTTGGTACGGATTTCATATCCGTTTTTGTTTGCTGTAATAGTTGGAGTAGCAGCTTTCATCATTGATGCCATTTGCTCTAGCAGTTTTGTTGGGTCTGTCCAATCGTGTGTCATATGGGTTCTCCTTAATGTATGTGTGTATGACACAACTTTTCTGTTGCTAGGTAAGTTGTCAACCCCCACGTGCTTAAATTAAGCCGCTAATGCCATCTCTGGCGCTCTATTTGCGTTTGCATTTAGAAATTGTGTTCGCGGTACGGCGCTTACATCCCGGTAACTCCACTTTCTCTCTTACGTCAATCTATCCTATGTCGACCCCAGCAAAGATACACTGCCAACCTCAAATAGGAGATTTCGTTGGCCATGCCCAGAACAATGTTCCTTTTTAAACAGTGTATCTATGGTGGAGTCGCCCGGTACCGCCCCGGGGTCTTGTCCGTCGTTGCTAAAGTTTCAACATTACAATATTATTTATACTACAGATGTCGATCTTTGTCAAATGTTTTTTCTAGGATCGACATAAATAAGGGCTTAACTATAATAGTTTTCACACTCAATGTGTAGGACGGAAGAAGAGTCATAAAGGGTACTCTATCTTATTTTAACGACCCCATCAAAAAAACAATACGTTAATCATAAACCCAATTAAAATGCCAATTAGGATATAATAAAATTTATTGAAAATCAAATCATACATTATATTGTCCTTTTGGTGGAGGTGTCGGCTTTGAAGCCGAGTCCATTCTATCTTAAACATTGCCTAAATTAACTATCAATCGTTACTTGTTTGATAGTATTCTTTATTTATACACTAGGTTAATACTGATGTCAAGATATTTTTTTACTTTTTTTAATTGCTCTTGGTTTTTTAATTGCTTTTTCAGTAATTTGTCTATATGCTATTTTATCATGCCAACTGTAGCGGTGCAGTAGCGGGTCTGCTGCCACTTCTACTTGCCGGTCTGTCCAATTAAATTTTTTCTTTAAGTCAGCATAAAGGCTGTCTTTGTCTATGTGTGCGCTCATCATGTTTACTATGATAGCGTCTATTTGTAGCCAATTGTATTCCATTATTTCCTCGATAAATAGTATTAGTATTTAACAAATACATGCACAAGGGAAATATTAAATGTTATATGGCGATGATATGAAAACTACTAGTTTTGAGATTGCTCCGACCACATATTGCCAAGCCAGATGTTATCCTTGTCAGAGATGCGAGACTGGTTGGACAGGAAAAGTTCGTTCAGATTTAAAAATAACTCACATGCCCATTGCGCTGTTTAATAACATAGTGACGCAGATATTTGATACATATCAATCTAACAAAATAACACATATCAGATTGTGCGGTGATGCTGGTGATCCTATGATGCATCCGGACATAGAGCAATTTGTCAAGAGCGTGTTAGTTGGTTGCCAACATGTTGGCATACACACCAATGGAGGTTTGCGCCAACCTGCGTGGTACACTCATGCTGGAGAAGCATATGGAGAACATCTGTATATTATGTTTGGAATTGATGGCACTGATCACGATACTAATTGGAAATACAGAGAAGGTGTTGATTGGCAGCGGGCCATGGACAACATGCTTGCTTTTAAAAAAGCTGGCGGCTACACTATATGGCAGTTTGTTATATTTCCATGGAACCTTCATCAGATCGAGGCAGCAGCGGCTATAGCAAACGATAATTCTATTAAAATGAAATTTATTGTCAATGATAAAGACGGCCCTGGAGAATTAACTGAGTTTGAGAGAAATATAGCTTTGCAAAAAATTAAAGAATTAGGATTTATTTAATATGAGTTGCCCAATAGATTGTTCGAATGTACATTATAATGAAGATGGAACCATAAAAAGAGAATGGAGTATTGATGTGGAAGGTCGGGTCTGGCCTTGCAATATATATGCTAACTTATGGGGAGATACTCGAATCGATATAGTAGAACATGAAAAAATTAATGCTGACGTGACGTTTAAAAAAATGTTCAAGGACGATCCGACCTGGAATGATTTAAAATATCACACACTTAAAGAAATAGTGAACAACGAAGTTTTTTGGACAAAATTATGGTTTCCGGGTTGGAATAATAACGATACAACGAATATATGTCTTGAATGTGCTCGTACAGACACTCCGTTATATAAAAAGGTACAAGATTAACATGGACACCCTTGATAAAGAATATTTTCTAGAATTTGCCATTTCAAGTTTTTGTCAAGCCAAATGCCCGGCTTGCAATAGGACAGATGTTGCGACTGGAGAAACAGTATCATGGCTAAAGCCGGAACACTTTAGCATTGATGCATACAAACGGATGATGGGCGTTGATTACTGGAAGCATAAAAAAATTAATAAAATTAAATTCTGCGGAGAGAATGGTGATCCTATGATGCATCCGCATATACAAGATTTTATTGATCATAGCTTTTTAGTAGGAACCTCATCGCTTACTATCGCGACCAACGGCGGGCTACGTAATCCAGCATGGTACACTGCCATGGGAGAACGGTATGGTAAAAAGTTAGAGATTATTTTTGGAATTGATGGTGCCACTGGTGATGTAAATAACATGTATAGAATTGGAGTTGATTCAGAACGTGCATATAAAAATATGTTTGCATTCCATGAGGCTGGCGGATTTGCAACCTGGCAATTTATATTATTCAGCTTTAATTATCATCAGCTGCCAGAGCTGTATGAAACCTGTTTAAAATACGGCATACCCCCGGCCATTATCTGGAACAATGGAAAGCACGGGCTAATAGATGATGAAATGAAACATCAAGTGTATGCAGAATATGGTGATACCATAGATGCGCTGCATGAGCTACAAGGAAAATTACAACCATGAATTCACTGTCAATAACAATTAATGATATTACATGTGACGAGCGAGGACAAAATGTCGAACACGGTATCGATTTAAGATATTATGAGTTTACTACTGACGGCAAAGTATGGCCATGTGCGTTGTGGGTAAGTTTGCATTTGCGATTTGATATACCTGACCAACCACAGTATCGAGCCGCACTATTAGATGATCCAGAATTCAGAAAATTATATGATAACGATCCAGACTGGAATAATATTAACAAGCACGATATAGACTCAATAATTAATAGTGACTTTTTTACAAAGTATGTTAACATAGATGGATGGGGCAGTGAATGTCCTCCTTTCGTCTGTCAGCTATTCTGTAAAAAAGGATCGCGTGGTATGAAGGGTTATGCCCATAAGCCAGATTCCGATTTAGACAAGAAAAATTAATAATTTATGAAACACAATTTAAATAACATAATAGTTAACTACGACTTTGCATTAACTACGTATTGCCAAGCAAAATGTCGCAGTTGCGCAAGAACAGATCAGGATTCTGGAAATACTTCGGATTGGCTCCGCACTACACATATGGATCTTGAAGTTTTTAAACGTATAGTCAGCAGTAGTAAAAATATTGCAGAAAGAAATGGCTACATCCAGTTTTGTGGTGAATTAGGCGATCCTATGATGCATCCGCAAGTTAACGACTTTGTGGATGTAGCATTAGCATACGGCAATAAGGTACATATCAACACCAATGGCGGGCTTCGACAGCCAAAATGGTACAAGTATCTTGCAGATAACTACAAAGAACGCATCCGCATTAAATTTGGCATCGATGGTACTGACCATGATACCAATTGGTTATATCGTGAAGGCGTTGATTGGCGACGTGCAATGGATAACATGCAATCATATTTTGAATCAGATGGTGAAGGTGAATGGCATTTTATTATCTTTGATTGGAACTGGCAACAGATACCACTGGCACGTAAAATGGCAGAAGATATCGGGTGTGAAGTCCATTTTAAATTTAACACACGCGAGTATGGAAAAATAACCAAAGAAAATAAAATCATAGCAAAGAGATTATTAGAAGAAGTTAATGGAGGAATTGAACCATGAAAAAATGCAAAATAGACTGCACAGTACATAACATGAAATCTCGCGAATTTGAAATTACTAGTGATGGCAAAGTGTGGCCTTGCTGTTATTATGCCAATGCATGGGATGCTCGTAGTGACGCTGAAAGTTCGTCCAGTCAATTATACAGTGCTGACCCAGTAATGGTCGCGTTAGATCAAAATGATCCAACTTGGAATCAATTATCCGAGCATGGGCTAGATGAAATTGTTGACCATGAAATCTACTGGACTCACTTGTGGTATCCTGGATGGGAAGGTGATACACCTCCTCCTCTTTGTGTAGAGGAATGCGGAGTATACATTGACGAATTAAGTGGTAAAGAAACCACCAACTCACGGCTTGATTAATGACAACTTTTAGCGTAACTGGGCACATTGATAGTCGGGCCGCACAACATCAGGCAGCTGACATTTATAACAAAATACTTCCAGGATTAGCCACTGTGGAAATTAATATTACAGAGTTATGTAACAGAACCTGTAGCTTTTGTCCACGGCACGATCCCGAAGTATATCCCAACCAAAAACTATTCATGTCACTTGATACAGTGCGGGCTTTGACTGCACAATTGCAGGCAGCTGAGTGGCGTGGTGACATACATATCACTGGCTTTGGCGAGCCACACACCCATCCACAACTACTTGAGATTGTGGAAACTCTAAATACTTACGATGGACTGTATATTGAGATTACCAGCAATGGCGATAGACTAATTGATATGGACTTGGACTATACACAGAAACTATATGCTGCTGGACTTGACATGCTTACAGTCGATTGTTACGATGGTGAAGAACAATATATAGAGCGTGAGCGTAAAATGCAGATGCTTCCTGGCCGCTGGAGATTGCGGGCGCATTATGACACTGGCAAGGCTGCTGAACTTATTGCTGAGTATGGCTTTAACAATCGTGCAGGCACAATGGGCGGCGATGGCATACAGAATCAGTGTTACCTTCCGTTCTACAAAACATTCATCGACTGGAATGGTAATATGACACTGTGCTGCAATGACTGGCATCGCGAAGCTGGTAACTTTGGCAATATTAATGAGATTGGTATTAGTGGTTGCTGGAACAGTAAGAAGATGCAGTTTGTTCGTGCTGGGCTTGCGTTGGGTGAACGCAAAGGTGTCTGTGCAAAATGCAACATCAAAGGAACAAAGTTTGGTAAGGCTAGTTTTGACTTACTTACAAACGATTAACTCTTGAAAATTAGGTCCGCCTTTCCACGTACTGGACAGTGATTTAATTACAACTGGTCTGGTTATTTTTTCAACAAACGCAATGGCATCATTTGCTGATTGAAATGCATACTGGGTTGGTAATATGAAACAAGGATCAGTTATTTTTTCAGCTGATAATAATGTCATATGTTCAATACCATTGTAACGCCAATTATAACCCAATCGGTTATCTTTGCCTTGGGCAAATCCATCATAGCGTACCAGATCCCATAGCATAAACTTTAGCTTGCCAGTGTCCCGTGAAAGTATTTGTTCATCAGTTACTTGCAATATATTGTTTTGCTCGTCGACCAACACCGCATGCCCGTCAAAAACAGTGGCGCCGAATTGCGCTAATTCACTAAACTGCGATTTGAAATCATCAAAATAATGTATTATTTCACCTGATTTATTTCTAAATTCCACAGTATTTCTGCGTATAATAATATTTACGCGAATACCATTACTCATATGCTGCACTACACACGGATATTCGAGTTTAGATAGTAATTCTGGCGTGGCGACGACTGCTGTCTGGACCGGGTAGCTTTGAATTAAGTCTGGCCAGACTGCGTTAATTGTTTCAGCATCCAATCCCCAGTCTAAATCTTTGCGCAATACGCCCACGAAGACCGGCACTTCAGTATTGTTCATGTAACTCACTGCTAGATTAGTTGCAAATATTGCCTCTTCATGTGTAAATTTTCCGTCAAGAATTTCTTGAAATATGTGCATGAACTTACTTATTCCCAAGCCGTGCTCTTTACCTTTGTGCAGCGGTTGATGTCCTGCCATTCCAAAGTCAGCCATTGGATTGTACGCATATTTCAATATACGCATAAGTAGTGATTCATTTGGATACCGTTTTAAAATATCTAGTTTATCTGATTGGGTTTCTGCGTTTTTGATATTTTCTGCTATCTTGGGTATAAGACCTAGTTTACTCATTTGCATTCTCCATATCGGTATTTATAGCCATAAATAGCTGTAAATAAGGAGAAGCATAATGGCTAACTACCAACACCCACACAAAGATCCTAACCTAAGCGGGCCAAATCGTGCAATGGAATATGACGCAGATGGCGAACCAGTTCTTCGCGTAAGCGTCGAGCAAACCAAAGCAAGTCCAACTGGCATGAGTGCGTTTGGAGAAAATCTATCTGTTACTGTAACACCAGTGATACAGTTGGATGCACTTTATGGATATGATCCACGAGAATTTCAAATATTTCAGCAATTTGGTGGGGTAGTAGACCCATCTGGCACACTTTTTAAATGTCATACTAACACTGATCCATACGGATACGCCGTAATAAGAAGCAATCGCATTATTCGGTATCGTCCTGGTCAAGGTGTGGTGGCGAGATTTACAGCAGCATTTGATAATCCACAAATTGGCGTAACCCTTCGTGCAGGTCTATTTTCACAAGAACAAGGTTTGAACATTGGATACGATGATGTAACTGGACAGTTTGGCATACTACGTCAGAATGGCGGCAAGGCTGAAATTTGGAAACTAACTATTACAGCAGCAAGTGGTAATGGCAATGTTACTATCACACTAAACGGCGTAGCGCATACGGTTGCTCTTGTCTCGGATGATGCTCTTGGAACAGCGGCTCAGATCGCGTCTAATACTTTCGCAGGTTGGACAGTTGAGCAATGTGATGACAGTGTAAGATTTTTAAGCAACGCTGTTGGCGCAATGGCTGGCGCATTTACTATGACAGGAACAGTTTCGACTGGTGTGTTTACTCACAGTCAGGTTGGTGTAGCAAACACAAATAACTGGACATATCAAAGTGAGTGGAATGTTGATACCATGGACGGCAATGGACCTAGTGGCGTTACAATGGATTGGAGCAAACTAAACATCTTCCAAGTAAGTTTCCGTTGGTTGGGTGCTGGTGAAATTCGTTGGGCGATGGAAAATCCAGTTACTGGTGACATTGTGTTCATTCACCATGAACACTATAGTAACCGTAATACAGATGTTCACTTAAACAACCCAAGTTTTAGAATGGGTTACGTTGCTGCTAACTTGTCTGGAAATACGATTACTGATGCACATGTTTGTGGCGCAAGTATGTTGGCAGCAATTGAAGGTGATATTGTAGACAACAGTTATACTACTGCTGTTACAAGTGGCACCAAATCGGGATTGGCACAAAATGTGTTGCACAATGTGATTTCTGTCAAGAACTCTGCTATATATAAAGATAAAATCAATCTGCGCGAAGTAAAACTAAAGACATTTAGTGTATCAAGTCAAAACAACAGTCCAATTGAACTATACTTTATTTTAAACGCAAATTTGAGTGTTACCGAAGAATGGACTAAAATTGGCGATTTCTCAAGTGTAGTCAAACACGCAAATGGCGGTACGATTACACTTTCAAATGAACAACCTGTTGTTGCATTAATTGGTGGTATTAATGGCACAAACACATTTAACTTGTCTGACTACCATATTACACTTCCGCCAGGACAAACGCTTAGTATTGCCGTGAAAAGTGCGCAGCAAATACAGGAAATAAATGCTGGACTGACTTGGTCCGAACGTTAAAAACAATTAAGGGGCTAGTTTACACTAAGCCCCTTATCCCTGCCGCTCTTTGGTTATTCAAAGTTATTGTGTTTGGAGATCTCGCATCATTTCTATGCAATTCTTTGCTTCGGCATGATATCCCATGCGTGAAAGATCTCTAGCAGCTCTTGCGTAACCTGATACTTCAAATGCAATCATAACGCGTGTCCAGAAACTTGGACGGTTTCTAATGTATGTAGTTGATATCATAATTTAACTCCAGTAGTTGGTTTTCTATCATTAAGTAACTCATTGTATGCCCACTCCCAATCTCTACCAAACTCTAGTTTAGCAAGTAACAGGAGTTGGCTCGTATCGCGACGATTGCTGGTAAAATTTGTTATAAAATTTCTAAACATTATACCCATCCTTTTAAATTATAATTTGGTTGCCACGGTGCTTGTCCACGTTCAATCTGACGCTGACGGCGCTCTAGGTCACTAAGGTCTTTTGACCCTGCCAAATATTCGTACTCATTATTTTTAGGGTTTACGGGGTTGAATAGTTTTTTAAGCATATTAATCATTTTGCATCTCCGTCGGAGATTGATTCCATTGCTACTGAGTAGATCATGCTGCGATTGAGACCAATGTCTGCAAGTTCTGCATCTGACAATGCGCTTAGTTCGCTCATCGTACGATTTATTGTTCTTCTGTTCTCAATGTTTTCAAAAAATTTTGATATTCTTGAAGTTACGTAATAAACTATCTCACTGATGTGTAGTGTTTCTGCGAGTGTTAATACTAGTGGTGCCATGTGTTATATTCCTGTATATGTGTGTATGTCATTAAAACAGTGAAGAATTACTGTTCTTCACTTACATATTTATAGCATATTCGGGCAAATGTCTAATGCTGTATATACAGACCCGACATGTGACTAGTGCATACCATGCCAGTTGTCAAGATCATTTTGCGTGTTTATCTCTAATCCGGTAAACTCTACAGGTGTAACAGAAATTCTGTAACCATGCTGTAACCAACGTAACTGTTCCAGCTTCTCAATATTTTCTTCAGGGCAGGGTGGCAAGTGGTTGTACATTGCTAGAGCATCACGCCTGTAGCCATATACTCCCAAATGGTGATCACCATAACCAGTGATGCCTCTGCCAAACCAGTGAGCATGTTCGCTGTTATGTATAACTTTTACACTGTTGGGATCAGCACGTTGTTCCGCAGTCATAGTAGTATATGCTGTAGATAGTTGATGATAGTTTAATTGCCATTCTACACGTTGTATAATTTCAGGTGTAATATCTGGCATATCGCCTTGCACATTTATTAGTCTACTATAGCCTGCTAGCTTTTTATCTTCCAATGCCTGACAGCAACGGCCAGTGCCGTTGTCTGCATCGCCAGTAAACACAACTTGGCTAAATGGGAACATGTGTGCTATCTGGCGACTATCAGTCAGAACAAAAGTGTCAAAGCCTGCGCCTTGACACTTGTTATATACGTATCTTACTAATGGAATACCATTCAATGGCAATAGCATCTTGCCAGGAAGGCGGCTGCTATCAATCCGTGCTGGAATAACTATAGCGGTGGATGTCATATACTACCTTTTCAAAATCTTCTAATTTAAGCATATTGGGCCCATCGCTGGGGGCGTTATCAGGCAAATCATGTACTTCAAGGAAGAAATTTCTAATCCCCAGAGCACTCCCAGCTCTAGCGAGACCAGGCACATAATCACGATTGCCGTCACTACTATCGCCTTTGCCTCCGGGTCGTTGGACTGAGTGCGTAACATCAAATATAACAGGACAATCATAGTTATTAAGCATATACTGTAAGCCAGTGAAATCCACGACAAGATTGTTATATCCAAAGCTAGTACCTCTCTCTGTAATCCAAACTTCTTTAGCGCCTGTACACTTACTTAGTATACCTGCAACGTCCCAGGGCGCTAAAAACTGTCCTTTTTTGATATTTACAATCATACCAGTATTAACAGCAGCACGAATTAAATCAGTTTGTCTACACAAGAATGCAGGAATCTGTATTACATCAACAGCATCTTCAAATTCGTCTCGTATAGTATATACTTGACGTTCGTCGTGTACATCAGTTAATGTTTTAACACCTAATGTGGCTTTAAGTTCTCTAAAGTCGTTTAGTGTTGAATACAGTCCTTGGCCGCGTTCACTTCCAAGACTTGTACGATTTGCTTTGTCGTAACTTGCTTTGAAGTAATACTCAATGCCATACTTGTCGCACACCCGCTTGCATTCTTTAGCAATCGCTGTGCTTTGCACTAGGCCCTCGTGCTGACAAGGGCCTGCTATAATTCTCATTATTCTTTAGCTGTTCCAATTAATGCTAAAACAAGAACAGCAAACAACCCGAACATGAAACATAGTATTCCCCATGTCTTGGTGTCTCTATTTCTTGTTTTTGCCATTTCGACACCAAGCCATGCCATAAGGCCTGCGACGATTAGTACAATAATTAATTCCATGTTGTTTCCTTACATTTTAGTTGTTGTGGACTCATATGTCCGATTGAATTGATTGTTTGCACGAACAAACGTAGTGCATTTAGTTAACTGTTTTAGATTGATTGCACCAACATAGGTACAAGTTGAGCGTACACCACCAAGAATAGTTTGGATAGTATTCGCAATGGCACCACGATATGGAACCAATACTTCGCGACCTTCACTGGCACGATAGTTTTTCAATCCACCAAAGTGTTTGGTATTTGCCGCATCTGAACTCATACCGTAGAACTGCACAAACTGTTTTTCTACTTTGATTTGCGATCCAATATCACCGTATTGGCCTGTGTCGTCAATCTCGTTTGTCAAATATGTTTTTGTAATTACGTCACCTCCGCCTTCATCGTGTCCGGCAAAGAGGCCGCCTAACATTACGAAATCAGCACCAGCACCAAATGCTTTAGCAACATCGCCAGGGCAAGTACAACCACCGTCAGCAATAATATGACCTCCAAGGCCGTGAGCAGCATCTGCACATTCGATAACTGCCGATAGTTGGGGATAGCCGACACCGGTTTGAATACGAGTAGTACACACACTACCAGGACCAATGCCCACTTTGACAATATCTGCACCTGCAAAAATAAGTTCCTCCGTCATTTCTCTTGTTACTACGTTTCCTGCAATAATTACAATATTCGGAAACTCTTTACGTACTTTGCGAACGTGTTGTGCAAAGTGTTCTGAATAGCCATTGGCAATATCCATACACACATATTGCAAATATTCACCAACAGTTTCTTTAACTTTGACTAGTTTGTAATAATCATGGTCACTTGTACCAATGCTCATAGCAACATTATTTGTACGTTCCCACTCGCCGTCAAAATATTCAATTAATTCATCTGCGGTATAGGTTTTAACTAGACATGTAAAGATGCCGCCTTCAGCTAGTTTGTCTGCCATAGCAAACGTACCAACACCGTCCATATTAGCAGCCATAATAGGAACACCACGATAATGATATTCTTCAATGTTTTCTGGAAAGTCTGGCACATAGTTACGGAAAGTAAATTTACGTTCTAAGTCTACTTCCTTGCGACTACTTAGTGTACTACGTTTAGGACGGATCAAGACATCACTGTAGTCTAGTAGAACTTCATTTTCAATACGCATTTATGCCTCTGTCAGCTGCTGGTTAAGTTGCTGGTTAAGTTGCTGGTTAAGTTCAGCGATCTGCTGTTTAAGAATTTTGTTTTCGTGTTCTACTTTTTCCATACGGTCGACAATTGCATGAAGACGCATTTCCATTTGTTGAATTGAATAACTCATTTTATTTGTAATCCTAAATGCTGTATACTTTTTTGCACACATTGTGCTTGTACCTTACAGTCTTCTAAGGCATTGTGCGCCTCAAAGGTGATCTCTTTGCGAGGGTCTTTGGGCATAATTCCAAACAGGGTTCTACTATCCCTAATCTTCCAAAATGGCCATGGAATATGATGTTCATATTGGCGGAGCATATTTTCCAGAATAGCAATGTCAAATACTGGGCCCTGTGCCCAAATAGCATCTACACCAACACACCATTTGTTAAGTGCAGTTAGTACTTCAAGAACTGGAGTTCTGTTATGATCTCCTAGTGCTTCTTCCATCACTGCTGCATCTTGGGTAGCCCACCAATCCAATGTGCTAGGATCAATACTACGCTCACGGTCAATTTGTTCGTTTACATCAAACCTGTAATAAAAATGGCTGTGACTCGGGCTGTTAATGTTAGGATCAAACTTAACACCGCCAATAGTCAGCACCACGGAATCTGGAGTAGTTGCTAGTGTCTCCAAGTCAATCATCGCATGTGTAGGCATATACTGTTATCTTTCGTTGTCAGCAACACGCTTTCTTAGATCGCTGCTACTGAATCTGTGGTCACGTTTATTAAAATAGAGCTGGATTCCACGTTTACGGCAAATATCTTTGCCTGTAAAATCCTTATCTCTATACTCTTCACCTAGTATTCTAACATCAATATGATACATTGTCAATATGTCTTCTAGGTCTAATTCACTTACATATGGAATTATTTCATCAACATAGCTGACAGCTGCCAGCTGGCTATACCGCTCAACAACAGTTTGAATAGGGACATTTTTATTTGAACGGTCAATGCCCGGATCAAGTTGCAAACCAACTATGAGATAATCGCATTGTTCTTTTGCTTCACGTAGCATTTGAATATGCCCTGCATGCAATAAGTCAAATGCACTAGCAGTGAAACCTACAATCATGTTTCCTCAATAGTAACACTAAGTGGAAAGCCTGCGCTGCGGGCGGCGCTGAGTGTTTCGACACATTTTTGTTCAGCAATCTCAAACATATATGTACCAACAATACTACGACCTTTTTCATGAATCTCTAGTGTAATTTGTTTGGCGGTCTCAAGATCTTTATTATAGATGGCAATCAAAACCTGTACTACAAAGTCCATTGGCGTTGAATCATCATTAAGCATGATAACGTTGAATTTTTCAGGACCCTTAAGGCGGGTGATTTCGTCTTGCGTGTTATGCTGTTCTTGTGTCATTTTATACCTTTAAATATGTGCAGTGGGGTCGCCCCCACTGCTGTTTAGACGTGTTAGTCAAATGATTTAATTTCAATTTGACGTAGTTTCTTTTCTTCAGGAATTTCATTTACCAATTTAATTGATAGCATTCCGCGTTTCAAGTATGCCTCGTTTACGCGGACAGTACTGGCTAGCTGGAAACTACGTTCAAAACTGCGGGCGGCGATGCCGCGGTGAATGTAATCTACCCCATCTTCTTCAACTTCAACGTTTGATGCTTTGACGGTTAGAATACCGTTATGCAGTGTTACATCAAAATCTTTTTCATCAAATCCTGCGACTGCGAGTTCAATTAGGTACGTGTCTGTATCTAGTCTTAAGATATTGTATGGTGGATATCCTGTCTGAACTGCGCTTGTGCGGCGGCGTTCTAGTTCGGCGAACATACGGTCAAATCCTACAGTTGTTTTATAAAAGTCAGGTAGATCACGTGTGATTGGTTTAAAATTTGTCATGTTTTTTCTCCTTTAATAAGCAAGACATATGGGACCCATTAGGCATCCCTGCATAAAGTTATTATAATAACTTTAAGCATCTTTATTTATAACACGAAATTTAAATTAAGTCAACAGTTTATTACATGCTGTCGCGTTTAGCACACGCTTTACGCCAGCGTGACTTAGCCGCAGCCTTGCGCCGCTTCTTTACTTCATGATTTGGTACGAATGCTTGACGCTCTCGCAATTCTTGAAGGACGCCATCTAGCATAATTTTTTTCTTTAATCTACGTATTGCTTGTTCTACATTGCCGTTACGGACTTCTATCCGCATCCCGCTTGTATCACTTTTGGGGTGTTTACTCATCTTTTACCTATTTTATCTTAGCACTAATTCGGTTACCACCCATGCTGAACGGTTCTAGTTCAACACCCAATTGCTCTGCAAAAGTAAGTAGTAGGTTACGTGCCATTTCTTGTTTCCCTCGTTCACGACCACGAAGGGTGACAGTTAGAGTTACTCTACATTTTTTCTCTAACATTTTTCGAATACTCGTTACTTTAATATCAATATCATTTTTATCAATGTTAAGTCCCATACGAATTTCTTTTTGTTCAATTACGCTTTCACGAGCCTTTTTTGCAGCATCTTTTTCACGCTGCTTTTGATCGTACAGGTATTTACCAATATCCATTATACGACATACTGGCGGTGATACCTTATCTGAAATCACAATCAAGTCTAGATCGCTTTCGTCAGCCAATTTGCGAGCGTTATACGTCGATATTATTTCAGTGCCGCCATCTTCTAGCGTCAATCTAACTTGTGGGACGCGAATGGCATCATTGTAGATTACACTGCTCCTTGCATCTTTGGGCTTACGGTCAATGTTGCGAACGTTACTCAATTGATACTTCCTTTAATCATGTGTGGCTTTCTTCCATATTTTATTGTTTCCTCTGATACCATAATCTTTTTTATGCCGGCTGCGGCTAGTTCAGGCAATTCATATTGAACATCTATTAATGCATTGTCTATAATTTTACGCAGCCCTCTGGCACCAAGTTCCTGTTCTATAGCGATAGTTACAATGGCATCGATACCTCTTGTATTAAACTCTAAATCAATATTGTCAAGCTCAAATAATGCTTGATATTGTGCTATTAAATTATTTTTTGGTTCTGTCAAAACCTTTATTAAATCATCTTTATTTAGTTCATGTAGAATGTTTACGCTTGGAAGTCTTCCCAAAAACTCTGGAATAAGTCCATACTGTACCAAGTCTTGTGTCTCTAAGTTATCTTCCCAGACCAAGTCAGGTTTACCATTTGTATCTTTAAATCCAATTTTACTTCTACCTAAACGTTGCATTACAACATTTTCAATACCTACAAACGCACCCCCTACAATAAAAAGGATATTAGAGGTATCTATATCAACTGTGGCTGGATTGGAACCAGGCTTATTGGGAATTTTTAGTACAGTACCTTCCATAAGTTTAAGTAAACTCTGCTGTACACCTTCGCCGCTGACATCACGGCTTAAACTTACCAAATCATTACGCTTGGCTTTCTTATCAATTTCATCGACATAGATGATGCCTATTTCTGTTTTAATAACATCATAGTCGCTGTTTTGAAATAGATTGTGGATTAGTACTTCGGCATCATCACCAGCATATCCGCTTTCTGTAATAGTAGTAGCATCTGTAATAACAAACGGCACATCTAAAAATTGCGATAAAGTTTGTGCAAACAAAGTTTTACCTACACCAGTTGGCCCAAGTAGCAATACATTGCTTTTTTGTACTGGTACCCGTGTGGTATTGAATATCCGTTTACAGTGGTTGTATACTGCTACGCTTATACTCTTCTTGGCGCGTTCTTGGGCAATTATATACTGATTCAAGTAATTATGTGTTTCACGCGGAGTAGGTGTGCTATAAAGATTGCGTAGTTGCTCTTTATTTTGCGTCCGTGCCGTTTGTTTATCGTCACGATGTAATATGTGATGGGAAAGGTCTACACACACGTTACAGATATATACGTCGTCATGGCCACTCATGAGTTTAGTTACTTGTTTTTTGGTTTTACCGCAAAACGAACATTTCAATATGTGGGATTGTGTACTCACGGCGTATATGAAGATAGTTGCATTTTCAGATATGCATCAATTTCTTCCATGCTGCACAGGATTAAAAATTCACCAGTTGCGTTTAACAGGCGCACTGCTTCTTGCTTTTTATTTTTATCATTATAGAAGATAATACTATGATTATCGTCTTGTTTTTTTAATAGGGCAGTGCATACGTCAACCCACGCACAAGTGTCTAAATCAACAAACATCATGTCCACACGCCCACTCACATACCACATCCAGGAAATGCTGACTGCTGTTGTAATCGAGGACTGTACGTTAAACACGATACTGTGATCAATGTGCTTCTCAAAAAGATTCTTGACGCCTGTAATAAAATCAGTGTTGGTACTTGTTATTAGCACACTGATGCCATCATCAGTGAGAAATAAATCTGGGTTAGTTACAGTGTAACTGCTATTATCTGTTTGCATTAATAACTCTTATTGTTGTTTCTGTTGTTTCTGTTTGTTTTCAAGTATATCGTTATACAGTTGTTCCAACGTGTCTGGATCTACAGTTGTTAATATTTCAATAATAGGATCACGTTCAGTTGGTGACTCATTTTTTGTTTCACGTTCTCTTGTCTGTTTATTTAGCTCTAACTGCTTGCGTATAAACTCATTAATTATGCGGCCTTGTTGAACGGTCGGTTCTGGTGTGATTGTATCGTCTAGCCCAAGAGCGTCGTCTGGGTTGGTTATTTTAGTCGGTGCTGGCGTATTTTCAAGGTTATCTTCATCTTCTTCCAGTGCATTAGTTATTTTACGTTTTCTACCAGGAGTACTTTCAATAAGTGTTAGGCCAGCAATAACTAAAACAACTGCTAATGGGTCAAATACTGCAACCAGCATCATGATCACCCATCGAACTGCTTGTTCTAGTGTATCTTTATTAGCTTGTTCGCCGTAGATTATTTCGGCAATATATTTTACTGGCCCTACTTCGGCTTCTAGTTTTCGTGTATCTGCTTCGATACTATACTTACTTTCTAATAAATTGTCAATCTCTGTTTCAGCAATATTAATAATATCACGTTGTGTGTTGATATCAGATTCAACGTCAGCCACTGTGGCTATACCTAGTTGGCCGCGTAATCGATTAATAAGATCATTTGACTGGCTAATCTGCGCATCTGCTACACTACGTAGTTGCTGCATCTCTGCTGAACTTGTGCTACGCTGTGCATTGATTTGCGCTAATGCAGCCGTACGATCTGATTCGTTTTTTTCACGGAATGCTTGCACTGCATCTGCTGTTTTTGTACCATAGTTGCCGTCTTGACGGGCGCCAATTAGACCCTGTAGTGCGTTAATATCATTGCTTGCTACATAGTTACCAATAAGGGCAATAACACGGCTTGCTTCTAGCTGCTGGTTCACATAGGGAGTAATTGCAGCAGTTAAACGGGCGTCTGCTGTCATGATATCAGTATTCAAACGTTCTACTATTGTTTGAATACGTGCTTCTTCTGTTGTAATTTTTTCCTGTATTCCAGAATCCTGATTATCAGCTGATGATTCTAATTTAGCAATCTTATCTTCTGCGCGGGAAATTATATCTTGGCGGCGAGTAATATCTGTTTCAACACGTTCTAATTGTGCTACTGCTTCTTGACCTACTGCTGCTTGTTCAATGTGTGCTTTTGATAGGAAACCAAAAATACCCATACTTGTAATGAACATCAACATCACCACTGCAACAGATAGATAAACACGCATAAGGAATTTAGCACGGCTGCCAAACAAATGTAGCCATATTGCTGTAGTAATTTTACCTACCTCAAGTGCAGAACCCATTATAATGACAGGTATTGCGCTCGCTGCAAAAATTGCAACCAGGCCTACGATACTGTAGTATGCTGCACATATACTAATAATAAGTGCAACTAGCACTGTCCAATATCCAAAAAATCTCATACGCCGCCGTCTTTTGCACTACCAAAGTAATTTATTGCAAATCCTTCTGTTACCAATGTGTCATTGATGTTTGTAACGTTACCGGTGGCATCTTCAATTAGCAGTACTCCTAGCACACGCCCATATTTGCCGCGTTTGTTTAATATTGTTTGCACAACAAACTCACGTGGCAATAACTCAACTAGGCGGGCCTTTGCTGCTAGTCCACGTTCCTTTTCATCAAGGTCCTTTGTTCTGCTTTCTGGCGTATCAATACCATACAACCGAATACGCTGTCTAATAAAGACGCCAAAGCCCAAATCGATCTCAGCATCAATGGTGTCGCCGTCAACGACGCGAATTAATTTTGTTTTATAATTATATAAGTTATCAGTTGCTATTGTCATTTTAAATTTACCCTGCAAAAATCAAAAATCCTATTCGACTCGTATTGGTATTTAGTGATTGCAGCTGGAAATATAACTGCTATGTTATTATGCAGGGGGATTCTGCTCTAGCCATGCACGAGCTGCACGACTATTTGGTGGAGCATTGATAAACTTTCGCGTCTCGCGGTATACTTGACTAAATTGTTTAGCGCGATTGGGATCTTCTAAACCACCGCTGTTATCAATGACATGGAAGTTAGCACTACCAAATACTTGCTGGAAGCTCATGATGTTTTGTTGAACTGCGTTCCACATCTGTTCAACCTGCTTGGGGTCTATCTTACGTTCTCGCTGCATATTGCGTTCCTGTGCAACAGCTAAACTTGTATTGATAAAAAGCATCATAGTGTCGTAACCTAACTCACGCAGCTTTTTCGCTTCTGCTTCAACCTTAGCAACATCTTTACCAGTGCCATCGACAACGATACCAATGCGGCCGTCTAGATAATGCTTGCGACGGTTAGTTGTTAACTCTTTAGCGCGGCCGCGAATTTCTTGCCCCTGTGGACTAAAAATAGTTTCTGGATCCATTGACAAATCTTGCTTGCGCATAAGGTATTCGTAAATGTCATCGCTGTTGACTACGCGAAGACCTGTGCCACCTAAGATCTTGTCACTGACAAAACTCTTACCTGACCCAGGTCCCCCAGCCAAAAAGATGGCTTTAAAAATATGAGGGTCGTTTGGACCCTCTTCTAATGGCTGTGTATTTTCAAATAGGTTATATAATCTCATACAACTATTTATACAGACAATTTATTTTTTAAGTGATCAAAGTATACTTATCAGATACTTTTAACTACCTTGTCTGCCAAGCCAACATCAACAGCTTCCTGCGCACCAAGGAATGTATCAAACTTCATTGTTTCAAATAGTTCTGCGTAGGTTTTGCCCGCTGTGTTATGCGTAACATAAATCTCTGTTAGCATCTCGTTTAGGCGCTTTGATTCCTCAAAGTGGCGACGAGCATCTTCAAACTCTAGTTCCTGAACGTGAATACTGCCACGTGTTCCAGGAGTACCACTGCTTACACGGTGGATCATTGTACGGCTATGTGGTAGCACATATCGTTTACCGGGATGGCCTGCCATGGCAAGGAAGCTGCCCATACTTGCTGCTTGTCCCATAACAATGGTACTTACTGGTGATTTGATGAACTGCATAGTGTCGTAAATTGACAATCCTGCTGTTACACTACCGCCTGGGCTATTGATATAAAAGTTAATATCTTCTGCACTATTCTGTGATTCTAGAAATAGTAGTTGTGCGCAAACAAGGTTTGCTGTTTGATCGTTAACTTCGCCAGTCAACATTACAATTCTGTCTTTGAGCAAACGGCTGAAAATGTCATAGCTGCGTTCGCCACGACCTGTTTGTTCAACTACCATTGGTACAAGTGCCATTATTCGTCTCCTTTATATCGAGCTTGTAGATCCATAATAAGACTGTAGCGGGTGCCTAGTCTAGGATCTGGGTTATGTGACATTCTGTGGAACGTGGGCTTCCAACCACTGCGTTCACTATGTTCTCCAAACATAAACAATATTTTATCCTTTGTCAAGTCTGTAACGTCAGCCCATTCGCCACTAGTCGGCAACTGTGCCTGAAATTCAGCATAGCTTTCTCCCAGATGCAATCCAGCCAGTGTTTCATCACAGTGATCAGGACCAAAGCGATCAGTATTATGCCAGCGATGGTCAACACGATTGTTTTCGTTTGCTGTCGGTGTACTGTATTGAATAAGCATCAATTTGAATAGGTGAAACTTTACATTAGGATTCTGGTCTTTAAAGCATTCATTTACATAATGCTCATGCACTGGACGGAAACTATCATGAATGTCCATGAGATATTCTAATGCAGGATCTCGATGCTGTTGCATTTTGTAATGCTCTCGACTCCAGTTATAGATGTAAATCTTTTTGCGCAAGACATAATCACCTACGGGTTTCTTGTCGTCACTATCGTTCCAATCTTCAGGACCAACCATGTAGTCAAAGTCACAACTAAACACTGGGCCGCCATATTTGTGTGCATAACTCTTGTGTGGAATTTCTTCGTTTTCCCACTTCTCATATGTTGGCGGATCGTCAGCCTTGCCGCTGTTAAACTTATAGAAAAAATCAGCATCCAATCTATTCATTAGATCGTCGCTAACTTCCCACTTTTTAGCATATTTGGTTTCCAATTCGGCAGAATCGGATAGCGGCAAAATATCTTCTGCCTGCATACGTTTCAGCTCTTTGGCTGAATATAATTTTGTCATTAAAAACTCCTGTAAACTTTTTTAAGTTTGTCTTTTATAATATCTACTGCTTGATTATTTAAAACTATTTCATAATGATTAGCAGCTACTTCTATTTTTGTCATATCGGCTCTAAAATTCATTGAACGCATAGTGACGACCCCGTCATTTTTAAATGGGATGTGCGGTGCGAATCCAGTTGAACTAATTAATTGCGTCCAATCTATGTCATCTATATCAATATTTATAGAATTTTCTATAGTTGCACTATGGCGCCCTACATCTTTAAATAACTGATGTGACGGAAATAACCATCTTAACCAATCACCTGTTTCAATACCACCGTACGGCGTACTCATAGTTACTGCGCCTATCACGTGAGGTCTAAGTGCTTCTGTTAGATGTAATGCATAAATTCCACCTAGACTATGTGCTATGAAAAATATTGGTTCATTTCCAATTTTTCTAAGAACGGTAATCATCTCATTGAGATTATTATAAAATCCATTCTCGCTGCGATACTCTAGTGCTATGACATCAGCGGGGGCTATTCCAAGATTACTTTCTATATAAGCAAATGAGGCATGTGATGAATTCGCTCCGTGAATAAAACAAATTTTCATACCAGTAGCCGCCCCCCATGTTACTACTTGTATTTATATTTTATACTGCTATTTGTATCACTATCAACGTGGCGATTGTCCATCCAATCATAAGCATAACTAAAATCTTTATGTTACTACACACTGTTATTCCTTACGTTTAATAAATTGAACTGTTATCTTTCCATCGCTCCATTGCTTGAGCGTTTTCATCCAAAACTTTCGCCCGTTATAACGCTCACGATGAAGTTTATTTAAGTAGCTAAGATTTCCAGTGTGGACGTTTGTTCTGATTTCCATTTCACTACACTCGAATTTTGTTTACATTGCGAAGAACTTCTGCATCGTAATCATCAAGGATTTTCTTAGACGCAAAATATTCACGGCGAGAATCCGCGCCAAGGGTCTCGGACATTGCTTTGTCGTTATCAAGGTACCGATAACCAGCATAATTGCCAGTTTCAAACAGAATACCTTCCATCAAAGCAGCAACACCTTCACGCTCATCTGCGGTGGTGTTTTCGGCAGACAGAAAAGAATTCACCATCTTGAGGACAGTGCTGACTTCGATGGTCTTGCGAGAAACTTTCGGCATTGGAAACTCCTATCTATTTGCTACATTATCTTTATAACGTGATTCGCATAGTATGTCAAGTAAAAAAACAACTTATATTAATCCATTACCTCTAGTTCACGTGCGCCCATGAACACATATGGTTTGTTCCAAGATGCTCCAATGTTGATGTTGGTGTAGTGGCTGCGGTGAAAGTAGTCTGTCATGCTGTCGTCTTCGCAAAAGTACTTAGGACCTTTCATTGCTGCGAGCAGTTCAGTAAGGAAGTCACGTGCGACACCAGTGTAGTGTTCGTGGATCCAATACTCGTTGACTTGGATGTAGTCATCACCTTCACGCATGTAATCACTGAAGTCAATGTTGCCGCTTTTGACGGTTACTACTAGGCTTGAGTGATGGCGAACGCTGATGCTGCCCTGCATGTTGTACTTCTTCAGCACTGCCTTGATTGCTGGTGCAAGTTCTGCTTTGTCTGCTTGTGATACATATGCCATTGTGTATATTCCCTCTACACTGTGTTGCCCTATACCATTAATTTAGCATGTGAGTGATGGGTTGTCAACAGAAAAAGGTGATAAAAGTGAAAATTATTCTACGACTGTAATACTATTTGCGAGAATAGTTTGTGTTTTGACGGCAGTAAAGATACCTTTGCGGCATATATAGCTGCCATGAAACTCTACAGCCCAACGGCCAGGATATAGTGTTGATGGTATCGATAGCAGTAGTTCGATTGGCAGGTCGCTCCCTGCCGCCACGCTAGTGGTTGGCGCATTTAACAGATGAGATGGAGTAAGAACAATAATATCAGTAGTGGACTCAGACTTAAAGAACAAATTAAAATCAGTAATATTACACACTATGCGGCGGTCAAACGTACCGGTAGCGTGGATTTCAGTATCTTCTGCCAGACTTATCGGAGAGGAAAAATTAGCGGTTACATTTTCAAGTGGCCGAGCTTCTTGTAGTATTATAAATGTATATGTTAATATACCTGCAAACAGAAACATGCATGCCATAATACTGTAAAGTAGAATTTCGATTAATGTATTAAATTTTATTTTTTCCATACTATTACTTATATGATCTTAAGATAAAATTTAATGTGCAGTTAATCCCAATGATTTGTATTATTGAGTTGATAGTAGAATGCTTCTTCAAGAGCTATCATTTCATCAACAGTAATACGCCAGTTCCAGCCCATGTTACTGATAGCTACAAAGTTTGCTGGTTCGCAATCTGGGCGCGGGCCAAAGCCACGCAATTCCCACCACCATTTACCACTGTCTTCTGTATAAATTGGCCCTTCAGGGAGTCGCCATTGATTTAGTATATTATGAAATTCATCTATAGTCATACTTAAACTTCTACTACACATATCCGTAATGCGAAATGTGATACTGATATTTCCTTCATCCTTGAAAACATACAATTTAATTGTTTTATTAAAGTTCGGGACCATTATAATTCTTTTTCATCTGTTCTACAAGATCGACAACCTTTTCGGTTTCAATTATACCAATAATAGTTTCAGTAACTCTAATTTCTTCACGAACCATCGACATTTTTAACCAGAGTTTCTCTAACTCTTTGCGATAAAAATCTAGTTCTTTTTCTTTACGTTGCTTATGCTGAAATATTTCACTTATATCTATAATTAAGCTGGATTGCGGTTTTTCCATATTCTAATCTCCATGGTTGCATTGCTTGCTGATATTTATTTCTCGTAAGTGACCTCGGAAATATTACTACGGGCTTTCTTATCATTGAATGCCCCGCATTGTCTTGCACATAAACGACAAGCAGATCCATCACCATTGATTGTTTTATGCAGCCAGTTCCACCATGGTGAATTTACGTATTCACTGACAGTAGTGTTATCCAAGTGATTCCAACCAGCACTATATGTTTCATCTTGCATGGCCTCTGCTAACAATTTCTTTTCAAACCAATCATATTGCGCTGCGCTGTACATACAACATGGATAAAGTTCACCCTCTGGATTAAGGAAAACACCTTGTTTGCTGTAGCACATATCATCGATATAATCATAACTTAAATCATCGTCACGATCTTCTTTGTCAATCGTGGTTGCCTTGACATTGAATAGTCCTTTACTTGCACATTCAAGTGCTTCTTCAATACTATCAGGATCAACGTTGTCACGTGTTTCAAATTGAAAACATCCCATTTCAAATGCGGCATTTTTAGCAATTTCAACTTGGTGTTTATTCCATGGGAAGACAACATACTGCCATGTAGCATTGCCGCCTGCTGCAATAAACGACTGCATATTGCGAATAGCTTTATCCCAATCAACGCCTATACGGTACTTGCTGTTTGTTTCTGCATCCGCACCATCCAAGCTAAAACATACGCGTGACGATTTACCGCTTTTTGACTTGTCTAGACGAGCTGCCAAAGCAGTAAAAAACTTTTCATTCTTGACGCCACCGTTTGTATGAATATTAAACGTGGCCATTGGCCTATGATGTAGAATAATATCCACCATTTCAATAAATTTAGGATGCGCAATAGGTTCGCCAGCCGTACCAATCATATCAACGTGTATACGCTCATCAATAATCGGATCACTAAAAACTTTTTCAATATATTTTAAATCAATATTATTGTTTAGTTTGCCGTTTGGATTTAAGTATAGCCCGTCATCTCTGCCGGTATATCTGATACATATAGGACACCAACTGTTACATACCGTCGATGCTTCGATTTCAATTGATTTTACTGATTGATAATTCATTAACTTACAAATGCTCTTTCTACTACATACTCGCCACGATAGTTTGCATTTCCTTCAGTAAACCCGTGTGCCGCGAGCCATACAGCCAGGTCTTTATTAAACGGTATACTGCCACAAATCATCACACGGTCATGCTGTGGATCAATCATCGGCAGTCCAAGTTTCTCACTTATCTGCCCAGCAAACAATGCATCAGTAACTCGTCCGTTATTATAATACGGCTCTCTAGTAACTGTTGGATATACTTTTAATTTACTACCTGTGACATCAGCATACACGTCATCAGTATTTAACTCATTTAAAAAGTCAAGGAATGGAAGTTCACTTGCAGTCCTTGCGCCCCATGCTACTACTACGTTATCATAATTACTGTATGTTTCTAGTCCACGTGTTAAGCTAAGGAATGGAGCCACACCAGTGCCAGTTGCTAGAAAATATAAGTTGCGTCCAGGCTTGATATTGTCCAGTACAAGTGTACCAACTGCTTTAGTGTTTACTAATACTTCGTCGCCAACAACAATATGCTGTAGCCGGCTCGTCAGTGGACCGTCTGGTACTTTGATACTATAAAACTCTAGTGTATCTTGATGATTTGGACTTGCTACGCTGTATGCTCTCATCAGTGGTTTACCATCTACCTCTAGTCCCATCATGAGAAATTCGCCATCCCTGAAACGAATGCTAGGATCGCGAGTTGTGGTAAAATGAAATAGTTCTGAGGTGTAATGTTCTACACGCAATACTCGTTCTTTTATTATAGCCATTGTTACGAAGACAACTTTTTAAGCATGGCAATACGTGCTAGTGCTTGGCCGTAATCTTCGTCAGCAGTAATAACATATAAGGAACTATCTCTAAGATCTGATTTGTGATCATAAGTGTAAAATTCGACAATGGCGTTGCCGTCACTGGTTTTATAAATTTTAAAATTAAGTGTTGGATCACAACGCGGGGTTTCTGCTTCTTGTTCAAGTTCCCACTTATCTACAAATGCTGCTGGATAAATCCAACTTGCAATACGTTCTCTAATACTCATCTTAATCCTACCTTCAAATTTAAATGTTTGTTTTTTGTAATTTTTATATTTTGATGCTGAAACTCTGCCGCGTCTTGTTTTAAAAACTGGTGCCCGGCCCATTAATTTTTCTTTACTACTGCGGTTCCGACTGTTTTGCGTACAATATCGTCATGATTAAACTCTGCCCAATACAACTCAAATGCAACACCATCCTCTAGTCCTTCAAACTGATGCATCTTGCCAGGTTTAACTTGTGTAAAATCTCCAGCTTCAAGAATGGTTTCATCAACTAGCCCTTGGTCATCTTGCCAAACACGCACAATCATTTTGCCCGACTCAATAAAAAAACCGTTCCATTTGAAACGGTGTTCATGTTCGCTACATTTGTATCCAGCTTTAAATTCGATACGATGAAATTCTAGTACGCCGTTTGCATGGATAAGTTCAGTGTTTCCCCAGATCTTTCCTGATTTAATTCCCATTGTAACCTCGTTTAGTATATGGCGGAGGCTCAGGGATTCGAACCCTGGGAACGCTTTCACGCTCAACGGTTTTCAAGACCGTCGCAATCGACCACTCTGCCAAACCTCCATTATATATGTCAGGAAATATTATTTCCCATTTACAAATATATTTATCTAAAAATATATCACTTCATTCTAATAGTAATACTTATGCGCGGTTCTGTTACATTTACCACATCATGCGGAACATCGATGTTTAAATTATACCAGACGTGCGTCTGTGCTACCACTTCGTGTAAGACAGTTTGAGGATCATCCTCGCTGTCCCACCATCTTGTTTTAACATTGGTGCCACCCGTGGTCAACAAATAATTGTATTTACCACCAGTAATGCCAACGTCAGTATGAACTGGCAAGTCTTGTTTGATGATCTGATAACGTGCCGCTATTGGATAATCAAACTGTGCTTGCGCCCAGTCCTGTAAATTTTGTTGCACCACATAGCTTGCGTATACGTCAACACGCTCTGGGCGCGGAAACACATTTTCATATGTCTCAATATCCATCAGGCTATCCACTAACTCCAGTGGAATATGTGGTATAAAATCTACAGTTTCACAATACATCATCATACCTATTTAAGTTGGTAGTCCCTAGGAGAATTGAACTCCTCTTCCCAGAATGAAAATCTGGTGTCCTAACCGATAGACGAAGGGACCACATAGTAGTTGTTAATGGCGCGGTTGACGGGACTCGAACCGGTGTTCTTTAGGCCTGATAGTTGTTTAATGTTGTTCCTTCTGGTAATCTACCATGTTTGATAGCGTTACCTATTTTAGCAGCAAGTTTTAACCTTTTTGCTCCTTCTGCACTTACATTCTTTACACCCCAAGTATCTGTTTGTGTATGACAGTTAGGACATAAGTAACGAAAGTTTTCAACAACATTGTTACTATTATTGCCGTCTATGTGATCTATTTGTAAACGGAGTTCTTTGCCATTCCATTCACTAATACCGCAACAACTACACTTATATTCGGTAGTACGCTTAAAATAGGTTAAAGCATTACTACGAGTGTAACTACCGCTTTCTATTTTATTTTTAAGAGTTCCGGTAATATGACAATCTCTACAACAATAGTTCCCTGCTTTTTGCGATGGGTTCCATCTAAATTCAGTGTCACATTCTTTACATTTACTTATTGGCATAGGTTAGTTCTCCTTTAGTTTATTTATCAAACTAACCTAAATATATGGCGGTCCGTAGGGGAATCGAACCCCTCATTCCGACGTGACAGGCCGGTGTTATAAACCGATAAACTAACAGTCCTTCTTTGGCCGATACTCTAACCAACTGAGCTACAACCGCGCATCTTAGAAATCAGTCTTTCGACGTTACGTGAGGGGCTTCTAAATATTTTTTAACCATCTCAAGCAAGTCGTCGTATTCTGCTACCTGCTTTAGTTCAGTTTCAATTGCTTCGATAATATCACTGTGTTCGCCAATGCCTGTTGGATTATGTAGGTAAACCTCAACATTTGCAATGTGCTTGTCAATATGACCTTTTGCATGACTTTTAAATGCGGTGAGTAATAGTTCTCTCATAACGTTTCCTTTTTAATTTACGTTGATTTTACGACTTTTGGTATCAATCGAGGAGTCGAACCTCGTCCACAGTAGATGACATGACGCCTGTAGTGTCGGTTACTGTTAGCAAACCCGCATTGACATAGTATGGGCAGGATAAAGTGGCTATACACCAAAGGAGGTCCGTAGATGTCCTAAGTCCCAATTCCCTTGGCAGCGATCAACCTGCCTCACAGTGTAAACATTCACCGTTCCTGTTATGCTCCCCAGCACGAAGATGTATATGGGTAACAGTGGACTGATAGTGGATTGGAGCATTAATCTCCGAAGTATTTTGGCACAGGTTAAGAGATTCGAACTCTTTAATACTGGTTTTGGAGACCAGCGTGACACTCCAACTTCACGGAACCCGCATTATAAATCTTGTTGCCCAATGAGGGACTCGAACCTATACTCTCCGCTACTAAAAAGCGTTGCATTACCATTATGCTACGATCCAATATTGGCTTTCCAGCTACCTTAGAAGTTTACCATATAGGGCTTCACTTTATACTATGACAGCTTTTAACTGAGAGATCGTAGCAACTAAGACTGGAAACTTGGTGGGTCCTCCGAGACTTGAACTCGGAACCGTCCGGTTATGAGCCGGGAGCTCTAACCAATTGAGCTAAGGACCCGTATTGGTTGGCAGACAGGGTGGGATTCGAACCCACGGAACGCTTTCGCGTTCGGCGGATTAGTAATCCGCTGCCTTCGGCCGCTCGGCCACCTGTCCGTATTCTTTAAAACTTTATCTTTCTACCTTCATGCCAACCTTTTGGCAATTTTTCATCTTTACTAATTTTTTTACTTGTTTGTTCTTCTAACGAGTAAATCCATCTTTTGCCAAATTGACTGTTGCCGGTGCCACTTTGGTGTTTGCTACTTTTCTCTCCGATAACTTTCTTAGTAGCATCAGTATGATTTTTGCCTTTAAAAGTTCCGGGTCTGCCTTTAAGCGAATTAGATATTTTTTCACTTATTTGTTTAGCATACTCCGGATCGGCTTCTTTAAGAATTGCTTGGGTCTTTCTACCTCTTGTAAAGTTATCTTTTACATTTGGTGTTTTTCCGTTATTTCCGTAAATATTCTTTCCAGTTGAGTTAATATAATCAAAGCCGCCGAATCCTCCAACTTTCAAGTTGTAAGTATTAGATTCAGCAATAAACTCTTCATCTACTATCTCTGCTTCTTTAGCATACATAAGCTCAGGTGTATCAAATACAAACAAAATCTCTTTGGTAAAGTTTTCTATACCGTGTTTGTCTTGGGCGTATTTTAAATACTTACCTGAACCCATATAATTGTCTTTAAGATCTTTGGCCTTATGCGATCCTATGTAGATCTTACCATTAATCTTATTTGTAACTTTGTAAATTGCATAATACATCATACAACTATTTAGCAAATTTAGCAAAGTTCGAGTCTAAAACATAACTCAAGGGCTTCCTGTGCTGGGCTCGAACCAGCGACACATTGATTAACAGTCAATTGCTCTACCAACTGAGCTAACAGGAAATAAACTTTATATTATACTTATCCTTCGTCGATCAAGATAACATCTTCATCCATAAGTTCTTCTTCAATTAATTCTTCATCAACGTCAACAAAGAAAGGTTTATTCAATTTGATTTCGATGCCCATATCGGAAAATAGACGTTCAATTTTTTCATCACTAGCGGTCATAACCATATCAATATATTCTTGCATCGTGTTACCTTCTTTGTTATTACTTGTTCAATATAATATATTCTATTATGTCTGTCAAGTGTTTATTCTGTATCTACTGTAATATTCTTGCCGTTAACGGATGGGTCAGTTAGTATACTGGACATGTATGCAGCAACATCTGCCTTACGGGTAGCAATCAATACAATCGTATCATCAATGCGAACATAGTATGCCATTATTAATTTTCCTTTTATCTACTGTCTATAATACTAATATAAGCATTTTGACATGGATTGTCAAGTGTTTTTTAAGAAAAAAATAGTTTTTTGAAATATTATCTACTTTATTTGCTTTACTTCACATGTAACCTCGAAGCTACTGAAATTTGATATTTTACCATCCTTAGTCATAGCCTGTAGATATTCTTCTACACGTTTAGCACCAGCCTCGCATCTCTCAAGTGTTGGCACTTCAAATGGATACCAACCGTCAACCATTACTGGATCGCCAGATGCGTTAAAGAACATGATAGTTATAAAATAGAGTGTTTTCATTGTTTAAAGTATCCTACTGTATATTTCATCAATTGCTTGATTTGTTTCGCGTCTTTTGGGAAACTCTGACGGAAACGCTGATATACAGGCAGTTCTTTAATATATTTCTCTGGGTTGCGCAGTGCATCCTCAGGATTGTCAGTGTCACGCATTTCGTCCGCAAGGTCATGTGCATATGCCATTAGTTCGTGTGGATCACGCAAATACATACGCATTAGATCGCGGTCGTTGCCGCCATTCTTCTTTTTTTCTACGCCCTTCATGTATCCACTCTTGTAAGTGTCCAATACTTTAGGGTCAAATTTGTCGTATTGTCCCCAGTGAATAGTTTCATGGGCTAACATACGCATTAGTATTTTTTTGAATGTTTGTGGGCCATAGACGCCTTCTAGGTTCTTGGCATGTAAGAATACTCGTACACTCTTGCCTTCTTTAGCGTCCCAGTCTGCCGCAGCGCTGACCCATTCGTCAGGATCTTTGCGTGGATGATGATCTGTAATAAATTCTATTGGAAGTTCATCGTAATTTGATGAATTTAAAATTTCTTCAAGTTCATCGATGTCGTCTTTGTCATCATTATCATGAAGATATTCAGCATACTCTGTCAATGCATCATCAACGATTTCTTCTACTTGCGCTAAGAAATCGTAGTCTGGTTCTAGTTTTGCTTCGGTAATAATGTCTGTGATTTTCATATTATTATTTATCACATCTCTATTCTTTGCGGAATGCACCCTCTGAACTTTGAAACGCTGCTACTAGTTCTTCCCACATATGTGGAGTGATTTGTATAAGTTCATCACGATCTTGAACGGGATTAAATTGTCTAAAATAAACTACGTCATCCATTAAATGGCATTTGACATCTTCTAAATGTCCATCATCATCTAATACTGTAACAACTGTTTCATCAAATTCCATTTCCACAGTAAACATGAGTTCGTCCTTTTATTTATTTTGTGCGCCGTTATCGAAAGTATACCCAGATCTGGTTATCACTTTTCACTATCTAATTCCATGTCTAGCGCCCTTACACGTTGTCGTAAGTGTCTAATTTCATCTTCTGCAATTTTAAGTTTGTCTTCCAACTCAGCGATTCGGTCTGAATCTGTTACTTGGTATTCACTCATAGTCTTTCACTCCATGTTTCCCAATGTCGTTTAACACACTTTCTAGCATCCACTTGATGTCTTCTTCAAAGAGACCTTGTACCCTTACAGGTTCTACAGTGTAACCACCTGAACGGTAGTTCTCATGTATGCCATACCAGACCTCACCGTCAGGTTCTGTGTGCCGCATTAGTTGATAGTGCCATGTGCTAGGCTCTGGTTCGGTGGTGGCTTCAATATACTCATTATACTTCTTTTGCAGCTCATCTAACTTGCGCTCGGCTGCAAATGCTCGTTCAGCCCATTCTTCTTTAGTTGCTACGTCTACTCTGTAGTCACTCATTGTTGTTTCTCCATCCATCCATCTTGAGTGCCCGTCAAGTGGTAAATGATAGAGTCTACCAAGTCAGGTTCACCTGTAAAGGCGATTGCTAAAATAGCTATTGCTATTATAAGGGTGCTGCTGTCAGTCATTGTGTTTCTCCATTTGTCTATTAGGACCGTCACGAATTGCTTATTAGTGCAGCCCAGCTTACTGGGAACAGTTCTGCATCACTCATCCATATTCTCCAAAACTAAACATTGGTTGTATTCAATTACATATCCGCATGCACGAAGGAAGTTTTGAAACTCTTCAAGAACAGCATCCATAGATGCATGTTCTGCCATTTCTATTTCAATCTTTGTGCCGTCACTGTGTTGGTGTGTAAACTTCATGATATAATCCAGTCCATATTCATCCAGGCTGTATCTTCTGGCATCATCTCAACTTTGTCGCCATGTAGTTCCTGAAGCTTATCCCAGATGTGAGCATTGTTCATTCTCAGCGTGTAAGAACCTTTACCACAACGATATGTGCTACCACTAGAACCAGAGAAATAATAAGCCCCTTCGCTTTCTTCCACCTTTGTAATACCGCTATTCATGCGCCAACTGTTGCCATCTAAGTAACCGCCAGATGTTCCAACAAGAAGACGATAGTGTGGGTCATCGCCTTTAAGTTTGATTACGACCCAGTTGTCGCAGGTATACTCACTCATTTGTATTCTCCTTTAATACATAAGTAACACCATCAATTACTACTTCTTTACCTGAACATGTAGTCTTAGAGGTAGCTTTCTTGTGGTCTTGCTCTGATAGAAGCTTACCATTTAGATACCACCACTTATTGCCATCAGTGTCTACTTCATATGCAGTCATTGCAAATGCCCGTTGTGAAGACTACTTTCAGCTAACGCCCCAGTGCCATCGTTAAGGTTTAAACCTGCTGGCATGGCAGACACTCCCGGGTTTTGTTTGTACTTCACTCCCCCGCGGGCGCAGCTGAAAATAGTCTTTGTTTAACTTATACATATACTATAGCACAGGTGCGCTACAGTGTCAACCTCTCAACGTTGTTCGAACTTCGAACGCGGTTTCTGCATTAACAAACTCTACCCATACATAACCTGGTGTGTCTGGATCAGCGGAGGTTTCCACTAGTCCCTTCTTCTTGAGGTCTGCAAGATTGCCACGCTCAGATGATGTGAAGTTCATGAGGGCAAGGGGAAATCCGTCAACATTATCGTAGTTGTCATATTCTGCTTCAAGGATCATTCTGATATAAAGAGCGGAAGAAGCAGGAGTAAGGTCTGCGAAGATGTTTGACATGATGTATCTCTCTCTGTGTTACTCTTATTTTATAAACGATTCGTTATCGAATGTCAAGCATTATTTTCAAACAAAAGAACGAATATCAAAAATACTATAATCAGTAACTTTCATGATAACAGGATACTGCACAGTGTTGCCTGTAATGTAAGCATCAGCAATATTATCGAACTTATAGTTACGCTTGGCAAGAAAGTCTAGTGCTTGCTCCTTGGACTTAAAAGTACCAATAACAGTTTTATCAAGAACTTTGGATTTCAAAGCATTCAGTTGAGTTTGGATCAGTTGAACTTTCATTTCGATTCTTTCTCTCTGTGTTACTCTTATTTTATAAACGATTCGTTATCGAATGTCAAGAACTATTTTTGCATATTTGCATTTTTCTTTGCCTTTGCAAGTCTACGCTTACGCGCTGCTCGTACTCCGTACCACCAATAAACTCTCCAGAATATTTTTGCCCAAGGATCAGTTGTCTTTAAATAATACAAATATTTGTTGTCAGGCTGTTTCATTAAATGACAACTATTCCCAGTGGCGGGAAGCCATTAAACGATACCGTGCTGTAAGTTGTAGTGTATGCACCACAGTTCATGATGACAACTTTATCCCCACACGCCAGCGTATTTGGCATCAGCACTTTGTTCTGTGTGTAAAGAACATCAGCACTGTCACAAGTTGGCCCAGCAACGTTGCAGTAATCAGTAGCTTCAGCTTCTTTTCCTGGGAATAAAAACTGATACTTGATTGCTTCTGATTCTGTTTCTGCAAGTCCATTAAAACGCCCTACATCCAAAAATACCCAACGAATATCATCGCCTGGCGTCTTACGTGCTACCAGTAGCACAGTTGCAGCCAGATAACCACAGTTACCCACCATGCCGCGGCCTGGTTCAGCCATAATGTATTTTACTTCACCAAACTTTTCAGCTACCATGCGGCATAGTTCACGTGCGTATGATTCTGATTCAGTAATTTCAACACCATAGTAAGCTGGAAAGCCGCCGCCCAAGTTAAGCATATCCATGTTGAATCCAGCATCAACACACTCATGCCAGATGCGACTCATTATTTCCAAGTTTTCTTCCCACATTTCTGGGTGGCGTGTCTGACTACCAATATGGAAGCTAATACCGCATGGCAGCAGCCCTAGCTTTGTAGCATATTCAAACAGCGGCAATACATAGTTACTATTGCAACCAAACTTACGGCTCAGTGGCCACTCAGCTTCAGTGTTATGAACAAGCACACGAATGAACACTGCGCTGCCTGGCGCATGAATAGCTATCTTTTCCAGTTCTTCTTCTGCATCTGCGGCGTATAATCTGATGCCTGCCATGTATGCAAACTTAATATCTTCTACACGCTTAATAGTATTACCAAAACTGATATGCTCTGGACGGGCGCCGGCGTCGAGACATAACACAATCTCTCCCATGCTTGCTGCATCAAAGCGAGATCCTAGTTTAACTAACGTTTCTAATATTTCTTTTTGGGGGTTTGCTTTAACAGCATAGTGGATATGCACATTGCCCAAACCCGTTTTCAGCTTATTGTAGTTTTGCTCTACTTTGTCCAAATCCAGGACAAGCGTGGGGCGCTCAAATGTATTGTCCTTAACATATTTTTCTAACTTGTCCATATATTGACTCTCCTTTATAGTATAAATATTTATATACTACGCTTTGATTTGACAAACAAAAAATATATGTTATAATAAAATATGATTACCAAAAGAATTACACATGCCGACAACTCAGTTATCGACTTCACTAGACGTTGTGACATCATGGGCTACAACAATAACAACTCATTAAAAGCAATGAAGTTCGACTGGTGCATTGAAACTGGTGGTGCTTGGTTTGCTACATATGATACTGAGGATGACATCATCAGTCTAAGTGGGATGCATCCGTTTAAAGATGGTTATCGTGGATTATTTCGTGGTGCGCAACTGTATCCGCGCAATGCTGGCATGAACAGATACCATATGCAGAGTCATTGTTTTTACTGTCAGATGCCATTGCAATTAGAGTTCGCAGGAGATACCCCAGTGTACATCACTACTAACATATATAACGATGCAAGTGGACGTATGTCAAAGGTAGATCGAACATTCCATCACTTAGCGAAATATAAAATAGTAGAGCATGTTGGTGAAGAAGAATTATATAATACCCTACAGAATGTATGGATATTAAACAAAGAAAGATATTTTGGGGTAAGAAATTGACGACATTTATTATAGCAGGCATACGCAGTGACATTGGGTTAGAGTATGCACATTTTCTAAAACAATACGGAAAAATTTACGGTATATCCAGAAGCGATACTCGAGTAGACGACTTAGAGTATGTACACATTGAATGCAATTTATCCAATCCAGTAGATCCGGGTGTGTTTTGGGATATAGTTGATGAACAAATAGTGTACATACATTTGCCCGGTGAGTTTAGGTTCGAGGATGAAAATCATCCCATCATTGATACCACTGGTGATGGCTTAGATGACAGCATTTATCACAGCAATGTTACTACTTTTGAAAACGCTACCCCAGCGTTGTATAACTTGGTGAAGAATTGCGAACATCTACGCATTGTAGCCATTGGTTCAACTGCTGACTTGTACGACGTTCCTTATTGGAATAGTTTTACACGTGCTAAGGATAAACTGCGTGGTTTGTTTAGAAAGTTTTATGGTGACCACGCTAACAATAACAAAGTAAGTAGTCTATTCGTGAATGTCAGTACTACTGATGGCTCGCAACTTGCTGGAGAGCGTCCTTATATTGACAAAACATATGTGTTGCATCCTAATGAAATTGTGGCGCAAAGTGCAGAATTTGTTTTAGCAAAATCCAAGGCATGCATTGAGATTAATATTCTAAAAAGCAATCCTGAGTGGATGGAAGATGACTATTTTGCGTTACATAATATTCGCACAAGATGGTATTATGACATGTATGGGCCGGCGCGGTATAATGGCATATATGACAAATAAAGCACTCATTATAATAGATGTACAGAATGACTTTATGAGTTATGGAAATTTGCCAGTTGATAATGCAGAACGAGTGATACCTATTATCAATGAATTACAACAACATTATGAAAATATTATAATCACGCAAGATTGGCATCCGCCAGATCATAGTAGTTTTTGTTCACAGCATAAATTACCAGCATATACAGTAATTGATATGCCGTACGGAAAGCAAACTCTTTGGCCAGATCACTGTGTTGCATATAGCTATGGTGCAGATCTTGCTGTTAAATTAAAGTCACACCAAGCACACCTTATTATAAGAAAAGGTTACCACCAGGATATCGACAGTTACAGTGCATTTTACGAAAATGATCATATTACTCCAACTGGTTTACATGGATATCTTCAAGAACGTAATATAACTGAGCTGGTATTTGTCGGAGTCGCATATGACTTTTGTGTAGCATGGAGTGCGAAAGATGCCGCTAAACTTGGGTATACAGTGTCTGTAATTAAAGACGCATGTGCTGCAATTGATTTAAATGGTAGTGTTGATGTGGAGACTGCATCAATGAAAGAGTTAGGAATATCTATAATATGAAATTATCCGGATGGTGGAATTGGCGGCACTTGCGAGATGCTGAACAGGCCAATGGCAGCAGCAAGAAGAACATAATCGCATTGTACGGTGTACACCTATGCATTGGATTAAAAGAAGCCGGATATCAGCTTGTCTTGGCATTATGCAGTTTAATACATGCTGTTCTGCCATTTAGCTTTAATTTTAAGTTACTTGAACTAGTGGTCAATCAAACTATTGGGCTACATAAGTTTTTACCACAGCATCCTATATGGGATACACTACGGAAAGAATTAAATGATACTGGATCCAAATAAATGGCTATCTGATGGTGGTATATTACATTCCAGTGGCAGCACTGGTGCCCCAAAAGAATTATTTCAAACACCAGAAAAAATACGGGCAGCTAACATTGCTGCTATTGATAGTCAGGAAATAACCAGCAGTAGTAAAATTTATACTGTTTGTAAGACTGCACACGCAGGCGGGTTGTTAGCACAAACATTGCCAGCTTACAGTATCGGTGCTGACATAGTCATTGAAGATTTTAACGCATATCGATTTGTTAAAGAGGTATACAAGTATACACACACCCATGTTACTCCTGCCCACGCTAGAGCAATCATGATGACCAAGGGATTTAAGGATCTCGATTTGACAGGAATATGGGTGACATGCGGCAGTGATCATGTTACATGGGACATTATCGAAAGTTTTGTGGATCGCGGTGCTACATTTATGAGTAATTGGGGTATGACTGAAATTGGTCCCTGTGCTATTAATACTGTTTTTAGAAACATGGACCAGGTTAAAATTTACAAAACTACTAGCGTCGCTGGCGCATCAATAATGGGTGACAGATTTTATTGCCAGCATTATTTGGCTGGCAAGCAATTACTTGTTAAGGGAGACATTTGTATATATGATGATTGGTTCAGTACTGGTGACCATGTAACAATGTCTAAAACTGGAGAACTATATTATCATGGACGAATATAATTATTTTTGTAAACTAAACATACAGCCGACAGCCATTCAGATAACAAGCCTCTATGCCTGGCAAGAATCATATAATTATCAACAATTCTGGTTTACAGACGAAAATACTGGTGAAGAAGTTTGGGACGGCAATTATCTGGCGCGCAACATCGAGGATATACCACTTCATATTAAAGAATTGTATCCATTGGCATTATCATTATCTGGCAGTTGCATGTTGCTTAAAAATACAGGAAATGTTCCGCGGCATGATGATATATATAGACAAGCAAGTATCACTATACCTCTAAACTATACAAAAAGCTATACTACATTCTGGGACGAAGAAGAAGAATATCATTTAAAACTCTATCATCATGGCGAAGCATACTTACAAAACAATAAAGCAGTACATGAAGTAGTTGATAATCGTGCGGAGTTTAGGCACTTTTTTCAAATAAACTTCTTTGATCATGATTATTTTTATTACAGAGACTTATTCAAGGAATATGGATATGTTTGATCGTATAATTTTTGTCAGCTTTGAACGGGGCGGCGGCGGACATCGCGTTGCTCGCACACTTGCCGCTATGCCTGAACATTATTGGTATAGTCATCCGGATAACGGAATACATCCTTGGAACATACATTTTACACATACAGAAATACGGCAACGCCATTTATCCAATGCACACTTTGATCGCATTGTTCCGCTAGGCAAATTGCCGCCAACCTGGGATTATGTTAGTGACTTCTTTCCTGATCCTGCCGCATATTACGATATATTTTACAAAAAATTTATCGAAGTAGCACCAGTCACTGATCAAAAGTTTATATACTGCACACATAGTACGCCTGGTGAATTGCGTAAATTTTTTCCCAATAACAAAATCATTAACATTGTCAGTGACGTAAAGACTGTGACTGATCGTCACATGCATACAACTGCGCTATTTACTGGTTGGGTAAGATTAGAGGGATTGGTAGATGAAAACAATGAACATTTGAAGTTCTTGTCTGAATTAAAACAACTCAACGACAATTTCACAATTCGCGATATATGGGCAATGCGAACACATAATGTGTTTTATAATGAAGATATGAAATCCGAATATTACAATTATGTATACGCTGGCATGCAGTCGCGTTTATTTGAAAGAATGCATTATGTCGATGCTAATACATGTCGCGCTATTGACAATCCAGACTGGCGTGACGTTAAATTTTTGCTAGTAAGCTAGGGATAGATTTCCAGTCAACGTGTATATCAATTTGAAATTGCCAGCGTGGTTCTGTACTGTATTCTACTCCATGGACATGTCCCCCTGCATTAATAAATGTCAGCTTAGTGTATTCATGATCGTATACCATTTCATCATAGTCATACCACTGTATGCGTTGTGGGAATGTTAAAGGGAATACTAATCCAGCACTTCTAAATTGATCCTTATGTGGGGTTACTCCAGCTGGGGAATCTGTCAGATTTGTTCTTACTAATTGAAATCCGGCTTGCCCAGTGCCAGGCATACTTTCGTCACGATTAAAAGTTAAACCAAACTCTTTAAAGACGCCAATCCATTTCTGTATTACAGGTTCATTTAATATCTCTGGATTATATACCACCTCTAATCCAAGTGGCTGATTGTTTTTACTGTAATACATCTGAAACTGATCATTGTATTTCTCATAAAGATAATGAAATGATTCAGGATCATAATCTATATCAGTTTCTATTATATAACTACTCTTGGTTCCATCAGTGTACATGTCAATGTTTGCCTTATCTTAAAATTATCGCTTACACGGCTGCTTCCTTCCAACAACTGCATTGCAGTTGTGCTGGCTGCTCCAAATAAAGTTGGATGAAATTCAAGTATTACCTTTTCGTGTGTATCTGTTAAAAAGTTATAATTAAATGTTTTTTTGATTGGATAACTTGCATCATAATTGAACAGGCGTGCATCACAATAGTTAATAAGTTCAGTTAATAATTGTTCATCCAAGTCGTATTGTTTTAAAAAGTCACGTGCTTCAGTATAAAACTTATCACGATTTTCTGTCAGTTTTTCTCTATAACCTAAACTTTGGCTTGCTAATCCAAATACATAGTTGTCGATTCTACTTTTGGCTTTACGAAAGTGCTTGTTGATTAACCCATTACTGCCTATTACATACTGATACCAATCGTCATAAAACTGCCTTTTAGTCGCAATGTTTTGTCTGTCCAAATAATCTGCGGCGTCACGTAAAAAGTTAAACTCTTGTCCAGTGCGTGTACACCAAGTCCATTCCCATATTTGTTTTAAATCTGATTCAGTTAACCAATTAGTCGCTACCACTAGTTCAATTGTTTCAGCAACGTCTTCGTTTAACACACCAGGAAATGGTTTACGAACAGTTTTAAATCCAAATTGTTCACGGCTTTCAACACTTCCTATTTCTGCATTGGGCAATAGTGCTAGTGGATATAAATATGTCGTAAGTGCATGATAGTTTGTGATTTCAAGGTATGTGTCTTTCCAGCTATCAACTGTTTCGCCAGGGTTGCCTATGATAAGTTCACAATCAAATGGTAATCCCATCTCAGAACATTTACGTGCAAAATAGTCATACTCATTAATGTCCATGTTATCACGTTTGATGAGTTCCAGTGCATGTGTAGTGAGTGTCTGCAGACTCATAATAAAACTTTTAATTAGTCCAGCATCGTACATCTTCTTTGCAATGCGCAAGACATCTTCGTTTGCATTCTTTGCCCAGTTTACAAAAAATGTTTTTGGATATCCGTATTTTGCTTTTGTAGCAATAATCCAATCTGCAATCTGTTCGTCACGCTCTTTAAGTATTCCAAAGTTGGCATCAACACTATACAGGAACCCAATTTTATTTTGCCCAGCGTATTCTATTTCACCACGTAGTCTATCCATATCATGATTTATTAGCTTGCTATATGTTAGGCCGCCCCAATCACAAAACGTACAAGCATATGGACAGCCGCGGTTTGTTTCAAATAACATAGCATGATGTGACTTAATGTTGGGCATTATATCACCGAGATACGGACTTGGTAGCTTGCTTAAATCACGCTGCCGTGTTTTACGTTTGTCACCTATTGTATTTGTCCAGTGCGTTCCAAAATTAACTGCTGTGTTGGGCAACTCTTTAATTGAAGTCCAACGCATATCCATTAAGATATTCTTGAAAGTTTCTTCACCTTCTTGAAATACAACAATGTCAACGTAATCATGATGCTCCCACCATTCATTACGAGTATCCTGCGGCACTTGTGGACCGCCATATACAATTAAACAGTTAGGCCAGCGTTTTTTAATTAACTGTGCGAGTGCATTTGTATAATTTTCATTCCATATATAGACACTAAACCCAACAAGTACTGGGTTGTCTAATTGATCTACTATGGGTTGGTAATCAGTCTTTTCGAAAAATATCCCGGCCAGATTATAATTAGCATCTACTTCTGGTTCAAGTCTTGCATATGCCCATAACCCAGCAACACTGTATGGCAAAAAACGATGTTCACCAGGATTGATTGTCATACTGAAATTTGCTAGGTATATATTCTTTTTCATGTTCTTTTTAATACACGCAGATAGTGATAATGCTGATGACCGTCTGTAATTAGACTTTTCCATGGTCCGATTGTATTTATTACCTGCAAGTAAGGCTGGTCATTCCATCCACTTTCAGTCATATAATCATAATCATCCATTGCAGGATTTGTCATAACAAATACCCCGTCGTCTGTCAAACTATCAGCTATGTTTTTCGCGGGCGCACTGCTTAAATGCCCACGGGTAAACAATCCGCTGGCCAGTATCAAATTGTATTTTCGTGGCAACGGAGTTTCAACAATGTTGCAATAGTTTACGCTGCGATAAAATGGTTCTGCTCGTTCCATAAATGAAGGAGTGATATCGTAACCATCTACATTTTCATAACGTGCAAGTTTAAGTATTGCGCCGCCTGAACCTGGTCCACATGCCAAGTCTGCAATCTCGACTGTTGGATCATAATTACTAATAGCATATGCTGCTGTTTTACTTGGGCCAAGCCAGCCAGCAGTAATGATAATATCTTGTATGTAGTTATTCCAATTGTCAAAAATCTCTAGTTGCTTTTCTACATCATCAAACCCATCAACATAGCTTGCTGTGAGCGTATCATTTAACGTATTCATCTTTAATCCAATCTTCGTTCTCTGTAATAAGTGCGTGTAATTTTAATCTGCTTATTTTACTAACATTTGTTTTCTGTTGTAACTTACTCGTAGGCGCTGTCAGTTGTATATATCTAACTGGCTGTTTCCATTTCACCATTAATGGTGAAACCCAATCAGCATATGTTTTGGGATCTATATCTCCATAGTATACACATGATGGCACAAAATGTAAATCATTATCTGGCTGCGGATAAACAAACACTTCTTTTACTAGTGGGTGCTTGGTTATCATTGCTTCAACTTCAAATGGATATACTTTGCCGCCACCTCTAATAATTATCAATTCATTGGCGCGGCCTAATAATTGCCAATTACCATCGGCGTCAATTTTAACCAAGTCTCCAGTGTCCCACCAGTCTTGATTTGGTGTATGTAAACCTCTAAATTCAATTGTACCAGTGCTGCCGATTCTAAACTCACCACCAGTATCAATTAAGCACTGTATGGGTTTACCAATATGGTCAAAGTTGCTGCTGTAATTTACGAACGTCATACCAGTTGCAGCATCACCGTAACCACATATCCAGTTACGATGTCCAAAGAATTCTTCAAAACGTTCTTTTTGCCCGTCTACTAATTTAGCACCACTATATTCAAATACACCAATAGCATGTCCGCCATTGTTGCCAATATCCATAACACGCTGCCATGCCAGTGGAAATCCTGCTAACCAGGTTGGCTTAACCCAGGCGGCTGCTTGTGCATATTCATCTGGTTCAGTAATTAAATGTACGTGACCGCCACGTGCGACTGTGGTAAAGGTTACCTCTTGCCCCCAACCAACATACGGCGGCATAGCATTAATTGTTCTATTTGTTTTTGGATTTCTATATGCTGGGTTTCCTTGATCTCTATAGTAATGTGTTACGTCTTGACTTGTGCCCCAGTTATTTAAATCAACTTCATATGTAGTAGAGTAGCACTTTGGCAAGCCTGTTGAGCCACTAGTATAGTAAAGCATTACTTCTTTTTCAAGTTCAATACTCTTGTCGTAATGTATATGTTCGACAACGGGCGTATCAGATCGCAAATCAATAATAACATTGCTGTTGTTTGTGCGTAATCTAAAATCCCATTCTTCACGTGTGCCATCGTGTGATAATGTAGTAGCACACATATCCCACGCGGCTGCAAACAAATACAGGTATGTTTCTACATTGTTATTGCCTACTACACTGATTCTGTGTCCGGGCCCATACCCAAGACTTTTATACCAAGTGTTAATTTCTCTTATTCTAATAATTAACTCTGCATAGGTTATAACAGTGTTTTTATCACTTAGTGCAATATCATCTGATGGCACTAATAGTTGATATGGTCTCATTCATGCCATCCGTTCTGGTAATCTTCCTGATAATAGTCATGTATCCAGTTTAATTGCTTTTTAGTTAGTACTATATCTATATTATTGCCGCCTTGCTGTAAATGTCTTGCTGTTATTGTTCGTTTAAAGACGCCCGATAACAACTCTGCTATCTTATCAAATTCATTCATATTGTAAACATGTGTATAATTTTCTGGGCGGCCAGCATAATGTGTTTGTGATAGGCCGTGATTTTTTATGGTTATATGTTCCGCTATATAATCATTATAATTTTCCTGCAATGCATCTATACTTGGTACATCAGGTATGTCTTTATGAAAAAGAATACGATTCCTATAAAAACTTAAAAATCGTTTAACAGGATCACGTTTAACTGCAATACTGATATCAGCCTCTATCGGGCGATAACCTGACGTGTAGTCGTTCACAGAATTTACATTAGTATGCGTAAACTTATACCAGGTGGCAGGTTGCTGTTCTTTTTTTGGAGGATCAATACCGTCAATCTGCAATACCATATTTGCCAAAGTGGTACACCCATTCTTTGGTATTAGGTTAATCATTACTTTCTGGTTAGCAGGGGTATCTTTTAAAATATAGAAAAAAGACATATGTATCCTTGAAACAAAAAACGCCCCGTCAAGCGGGGCGTTACTTTTATGGTGGAGGCTAAGGGAATCGAACCCTTAACTCTGCCTTGCAAAGGCAGCGTGTTCCCGTTAGCACCAAGCCCCCGTGTGCAAGTTTTACGATATCGATATTAAAGTTCTTGCAACTTTATTTAAATAATGTCCTATTCGTCGTGTCCGTTTTTACTAATAATATAATAGTTTCTAATATAGTTTTATTTTGGTGCGGGTGAGAGGACTCGAACCTCCACGCCTTGCAGCGTCAGAACCTAAATCTGATGCGTCTACCATTCCGCCACACCCGCATTATTGTAGTATTTGGTGCTGATGGAGAGGATCGAACTCCCAATCTACTGATTACAAATCAGTTGCCTTACCATTGGGCCACATCAGCTTAGAAACTTTGTCCTTCATAATAGCGTTTCATTCTACTATGTCGTCCGTTTCCTTTATTCCTACCCTTGTATGTTGATGTCTGACTATGACAGTTAGGACACAACAAACTTAGGTTCTCTTCAGCGTTATTTTCTGAATTGCCATCTTTGTGTTCTAATTCTAACACAATTGGCTTTTGGTTCCACTCAGTAATTCCGCACTCCCAGCAACCACTTACTTGTTCTGCCAAGTACCGCTTAACTGGACCTTTGCTTAGTTTACCTGTTTCCTTCCAAACACTGATGTGTTCGTTATGTTGGAAACTATGTTGGCATCCTAAATTACAAAATTTATTCTTAGTCGAGTGTGACCATTTGTTTTCATTTCCACAGTGTAGACATATAAATGTTTTTATAAGTCCTTCTCTGCTAACGCTATATCTACTTCCTTCTTTATGTGCTACCATATGTGCGTTTAACGCTCTTTGGGTAGCATATTCTTTATTACATTCACCGCACTTAAACATCAGTGGCTCCTTATTTGCTCAAAAGTATTTATCCTTTTAAGCAAAATTTGCTCTATTAGTTGAGCAATCTACCAGCTGAGCTATAGGGGCACTATCTTATACTTTTATTTATCATTTTGGAAAATGGTAAATTTTATCTTTATGTTGTTAACTATTAACATCACACATTTATTTATCTATTTAGAAATATTTTGCCAAGATATATTTGTTGAACACAAAGTCCTGCGCATGTATTTCATTTCGGTGACCACCTGGGTTTACAACTGCCATCACTGCTCGCATTTCAGCATGCTGATATAACGCACCTGCCATACTGCGCAGGCTGTTGCTTGCGGCCCAAATTCGATCTCTAGAAGGAACGCTGTAGTCCTGGTCGCGACAATCATGGGCGTTTGGATTATTTGTAGGACATGCATATTTGAAGACTTCAACCGGGTTCATATATTCACGGCCAGCAAAAATAATTATATCATTAACCGTGGCGCCGTGGTTAGCAAAGCTCATGTTGTAAAGATTAATACCAGCGTCTGATAATACCATCGCAGTTTCATCAAGTGCGCTGGCAGTCATTTGCATATACCCGATTGCCAAATACCCAGTAAATGCATCAAATGGGGCGCCTTCGGCTGAGCTTGTACGGGCTACTTTGCCGGCGACAAACAATGACTCATTAAGCATATCGCTGTCGTTGTAATACAATGCCATATATGCAAGTGCTGCTGCATAATCTGCTGCTACGTTCTGGCATTCTCCTCTTGCTTGTGGACGAGGTGAGCGGGGAGGGGGCGGGCCTACTTCAATTTCAGTACATTTTTCCCATCCGTCGCTATAAATTTTTGCATTGTCATCATAGCTACGTCTGTCCCACCATGCACGAAAACCTTGATCCATTTCTGGGGTTGTTCCCCAATAATTCCCATAGCCTGTGTATAGCCGGGCGATGGTGTTAATTAGGAAAGCATATCCAGCATCAGTATTTTCAAGTTGTGTAGTACGCATACCCGATGCATTAAATGCATCATTTGCGATCCAGGAAGGTATCAAGTCTGTATAAAAATAGTTTAGAATTTCTGAATCACGACCATTCAATATTACCTCATTATGCATATATTCACGCAAGTTCATAACGCAATGCAGTTGGGCAGTTGTCTTTGGATCGTTTAGAAGTCCAGATCCGTTGATTCTGATATTTTTAAGAAGATTATAATTATGAAACTCGCTATCGCATTCGCGTAGCATTCTTTTTGGAGGTGGACTATCGTGCCTAATCACGCCTTGGATCCTGGGTCGACCATAAACGCTAATTAATTTCTCCCTGTATGCATCCACGTTCACACGCTGCCATGGCTCTGATGAAAAAGTATATGTAGGCGTATAGTCTACATAACGGGAACGCGGATGAATGTATGAATTAACATTAGCATCTGATACGGCCATATTTGGTTGCGTTGGCTGTATATTTGAAATGTCTTCGGCGCAACTAGCAGTAGTCATGAATGCTACTGTATACATTGCGGTAAGTAAAGTTTTAATCTTTGTCATCTTCATCTCTGTTATCATATTATCCATCACAGTAATTCCGGAAACATTTGTTTAACATAATTACGTACAATTATAGTTGTATTATGATCTGCATCTGCCGCTCGGTTACATGGTACACTTACTCCGTCCCGCCAAATTTCTTCCTTGGCAAGTTTTAGTAATTGGCGCTTGTTTAAATTTTGGATGTCGTCCAATGAACTATTTTTAGATACAATAGCACTTAAAATATATAGTGATACGTCAGCATCACTCATTGGAATTTCAATTTTAGCATTGATACGACGTACCCCGTCAGGGTAAAGTTCAGATCGCATTAGTTCTCACCATTAGTTGCTAGTAGTCCTTATGTATTCATACTAGCAACTAATATGCGCTTTGTCAAGTAAAAAATATTACTTTTTTTGATTTTTTTAATTATCAGCAATAACATTACCACTAGCGGTGATAATTTTTGCTTTATAGATACCGTTTTTCCCTACAGTATCATTCAGTCTTGCTACAGGCTGCGGATCAGCAATACATGTGCCACTAGCACTATTGATAAAGTCAACATGCCCACAACTAGTAAGCACCATATCGTTTAATCGTGCCGCGCCACGCCCATTCACAATATATTTTCCACTTGCAGTGATAATTTTACCACTGGCAGGAACAGGTACAAGATGACTAGGATGATAACACGTACCAAACGTACTATCGTTTAAACGTGCTACACCTCTTGACATTCGAATGCCTTTAAGCTAGCAATGCCAAGGTTAATACTTCCCAATGCATCATTAAAACCTGGATTTAATTCAAGAGATACGCAAGGCATGTTAAGCTACTGTTAACCCTGAAGTACTTTTTGTATACGATTCAACTGCTTCTTTAGCTGACTTTACAATGCAAATGATACTTGCAGTTCTAATTTTAAATTTAGCATCAGAATCAACTGTGAACATAAATGGGGCTAATCCCATTCCTTGTTGATTTGCAACAAGCATCAACGGCTTACGTGCAACGATATAGTTATCATTTTCTTCTTCCAAACGCGCAATCATTTCTTCGCCGCTTGATACTTTAATACTTACAACATCGCCTACTTTGTAGGGTGCTTGAATAATCATAGGGTACATCCTGTTCCGTTATAGTTTGTTTCTTCTAAATATGAACCTAGCTGGTCATATCCGCCAATTTTGGTTCCGCCTACGACAATTTGGGGGAAGGTTCTTGCTCCTGGAAAATTTTCCAGTATCTCATTACGTGTAAAATCAACATCAAGTTGCTTATAAACATAGTTAAGATTCCTGCTTTCGCAAAGAGCAATTGCTCTTTCACAATACGGGCAAGACGGTTTCCCCCAAATTTCTATCATAGACTAAATCCTTTAAATGTATCCTCACCAACGTCCTTCTTGACGCCTCCGATAACATAACTGCTAATTTCTGTTTCCTGTGGAGCAACTTGTACTTCTGCGCCGCTGATCCATTTTTGTGTCCAGGGTAGCGGGTTGGCTTGTGGCACAGTGTATGGGCATTTGATACCAAGTGCAGTCATACGCTTACATGCAATCCATTCGATATAGTTATTTAGTAGTGCAGCATTCAACCCAATCATTGATCCATCTTTAAACAAATAATGCGCCCATTGCTTTTCCTGTTCAACTGCATCCATGAACATCTGAATGATATCGCCTTCACATTCTGCTGCAATACGTGCAAAATCAGGATCTTCTTTTACAAGAACTTTCGTTAACAAATACTGTGTTGATGCAAGGTGTATGTTTTCATCACGGGCAATAAACTTGATAATTTTGGCATTGCCTTCCATCTTTTTAAGTTCTGCAAATGCCCAGCTACATGCAAAACTTACATAGAATCGAATGCCTTCCAGAATATTAACACTATTCAAGCACATCCAGATCTTTTTCTTTAGTTCATACACATCAACTGTAATCTTTTTACCGTTAACAGTATGTGTTCCAGCGCCGAGAAGCTGATACCACTGAGTGTATTCAATCAAATCATCATAGTATTTGCTAATGTCATCAGCACAATCAACGATCTCTTTTGAATCTAGTAGCGAGTCAAAAACAATGCTTGGATTTGAATAGATGTTACGAATAATGTGGGTGTAACTGCGGCTGTGAATTGTTTCACTGAACGCCCAAGTTTCAATCCAAGTTTCAAGTTCTGGAAGTGTAACAATCGGCAATAATGCTAGATTAGGACTGCGTCCTTGTACACTGTCTAGTAGAATTTGGCGCTTCAAGTTACTTGTAAAGATATGTTGCTCGTTACGTGTTAAATCTTTAAAGTCTTTACTGTCTTTACTAACATCAACCTCTTGTGGTTGCCAGAAGAAGCCCAGTTGCTTTTCTGTTAGTTTGTCAAACTGCTTGTACTTCATGACATCATACCGTTGCATGCCTAGACCTTCATCTAGAAAAGCCATCGCCTCAGTATGATGTTTCTTGCCTTCAGTGTTTAAAACTGACATAGTATTTTACCCTCGTTGGTTGTTTAAATTACGCAGCTATCACATGCTGCATCGTCATCGCTTAGATCAGTAATGGCCAATGCTTCTTCAGTGAAGTCAATCTCGCCTTGTCCATCATATGTATTGAAGTAATACAATTGCTTGCCACCATACCTGTAGAACATCAACATATGCTGCAACATTGTACTCATTGGAATCTTTTCATCTTCAAAGTAAATTGGGTTGTAGCTAGTATTAACACTGATGCCTTGGTCGATATACTTCTGTAACACTGCCATGATCTTCAAGTAACCTTCAGGACTACGCTGATCCCACAGTAGATCGTATTTGTTTTTAAGACGCTTGTAATCTGGTACAACTTGTTTCAGCACGCCGTGCTTACTTTGCTTGATACTTACAAACGCACGTGGTGGTTCAATGCCGTTTGTACTGTTTGAAATCTGCGCACTTGTCTCTGCTGGCATTAGCGCCATCAGTGTACTGTTACGGATACCAGTAGCCTTCAATTGCTCACGTAAACTGGTCCAGTCCATACGTTCAATATGTGGAACTAGTTCGTCTACTTCGCGCTTGTATGTCTGATTAGGCGTCAAACCTAGACCATATTTGCTCTCAGTGATACCACTAATGTTACCTTTTTCAATAGCCAAGTCTGCACTAGCTTTGATTAGATAATAACTCCAGGCTTCAGTCCATTCATCGACAAGTGATAGGCCTTCAGGGGTAATGTGCTGGTAGGTCAGGTCGTTTTTAGCAAGCCAGTATGCAAAGTTAATAATACCAATGCCAAGAGGGCGGCGTTTCATAGTTGATAGCTGTGCAGCTAGTACTGGATAATTCTGATAATCTAGAAGTTCATCTAGCGCACGTACAGCCAAATCACAAACACGTTCAAAATCTCCTGGAGTCTTTATGTTACCCCAGTTGATTGCTGCCAGTGTACAAAGGCTAATTTCGCCTTCTGGGTCATTTAAATCATTTAATGGCTTTGTTGGAAGGTCAATCTCTTGGCAAAGATTTGATTGATGTATTGGCGCAAGTTTCTCAATAAACGCACCATGACTATTTGCATGGTCAACGTTCTGCAAATAGATACGACCAGTATTTTTGCGTTCTTCCATAAACGTACCAAACAAGTCACTTGCTTTGATGGTTTTTTTACGTAGCCGTGTGTTGCGCTCTGCCGTTTCATATAGTTCACAAAACTTATCCTGGTCATCAAAGAATGCATCATACAAACCAGGAACATCGCTGGGGCTGAATAGTGTAATATTTCCGCCGGTCAATAGACGCTCATACATTAGTTTGTTAAACTGCACACTGTAGTCTAGATGACGGACGCGGTTGTCTTCTGTACCTTTGTTGTTCTTTAGAACTAGCAAGTCTTCTACTTCCAAGTGCCAGATCGGGTAGTGCAATGTCGCTGCGCCGCCACGGACGCCGCCTTGTGAGCAAGACTTTACTGCACTCTGGAACATCTTATAGAACGGAATGACCCCAGTGTGGCTAGTATCGCCATTACGCACAGCACTGCCAATAGCACGAATACTACCAGCACCGATACCAATGCCTGCTTTTTGTGATACATATTTTACAATACTACTACTAGCAGCATTAATACTATCAAGACTGTCACCGGCTTCGATAAGAACACAACTACTAAACTGGCGCTGAGGACTGCGAACTCCGGCCATAATAGGAGTAGGTAGACTAATATCGAAATTGCTAGAAGAGTCATAAAATTCCTTTACATACCGCATACGTGTACTAGATGGATAATTCTGGAACAATGTTGCAGCGATCATCATGTATGCAATTTGTGGAGTTTCAAAAATCTCACGCGTAACACGGTTTTGTGTTAGGTACTTGCCGCGGAATTGTTCCATACCCACATATGCAATGCCTTCGTCACGATCATGTTTAATATAATTTTGTAGTTGGTCAATCTCTTCAGCCGAGTATTTACTGAAGAACGCAGCGTCGTAATAACCTAAGTCGACATTCCGTTGTGCAATTTCACGCAAATGAGGAGGTTGAAATTTACCATATACTTTTTTACGAAGATGATAATTAATAAGGCGGCCAGCTACCCACTGGTAGTTAGGCGTATCTTCATTGATAAGATCCGCGGCGGCCTTAATAAGTGTTTCCTGAATTTCGTCAGTAGTAATGCCATGGTAAAATTGAATGTGGCTGCGAATTTCTACTTCGCTAGCACTTACGCCCGTGATTCCTTCGCAAGCAGAAAACACCACTTTGTGCATTTTTTCCAAGTCTAGTGGTTCACGTGAACCATCCCGCTTGAGAACTGTTATTTCTTTTGTCATATTCTTACCCTATTGGTTTATAATGATTTATATATATTTTTTGTATGTGGTATTTAATATATATTAAAATGGTATTTCTACTACGTTAACTCAGAACTTTTCCAGCTATGTAATATTACACACTCTGTCATCACACGATCATAATCTTCCACTATACCGTAAGTATAGTTTAAAACAAACTCATTGTCAACAGAAACTATGAGGCCAATAAAAGATTGTTTTGTATTTTGGACCAAGTGTAAATCACAAGGCCAGTCAATTAGTTCAAGTGTTTGAGCCATACCAATAGCAATTACGTTCTCATCGTAGTTGCCATTATACAGTAGTTCCCATGGATCTGGCCAATCATTACTGTCGTAAGGATCAACTGCCCTAGTTGCTACGGGTGCCAATTTCCACCACTCTACTAAATTTTTTAAACACTGCAAATCATCATTCACAGTATCTAATTCTTTTCTAAATTTACGCCAGTCACGTATTCTCTGATCTGGAGAGAGTAGCCAAAAGCTCATTTGTCACCTATTAATAATCTGGATTTACTATATTTACTGCGGCTTGGCCAACACCTTTTTTAATGTTACAATGTTACAATATATCTATGTCTAAACATAGGTTATCCTTAATTCATGTCTACCCAAGCACCATTAGCATAGCCTTGGAATTTATTTGTGTCAGTGTTGTAAATCATATCACCATTAGCGGGGGCAGCTAATGCATCACGTGTTGTTGTATCCATATTAGCCAAGCGGAATGGGGTTGGTGATGTAATACTTATACGGTTGACTGCATTAAGGGTAATATCACTGCCACTTTGAATGTCAGTAGTGCCTGATCCTGTAATAATAAGTGATTCTGTTGTTACAGTGTTAAACTCAACATCGTCAGTTGTATTTAAACTTTGATCATATGCAGTGCCTCCACCGCCAGACGAGTCACCTGGGATCCAGTTAGTACCATCCCATGATAAAACTTGACCAACAGTAGGAGTCGCTGTTACAGTATCTACATCATTCATTTTGTTTATACTGTAAAGTAAATCTCCATCAAACGTAGGAACCCCTGACCCGCCTAACGGCAGTATAACTGCTCCACCAATTGGAAAATTTTCCTCAATCCATGTAATGTTTGCTGCTTCTAGTTCATCTGTTGCCAGCGTATAATTCAACACAAATACACCGGTGCTCATTGATCCACTAAAATTATATTTTAGGGCGTCTACTGCTGGGTTAGATAAGTGTAATGTATAACTATCACTAATATCAAAAATATTATTAGCTGCATCTATAGAAATGTTTAGTGTACCTTTGCGGCGGTCACCAGCAGTATTGATAATGGTATATCGAATTTGAAGGTCGCCATATCTGGAACCGTCGACTGTGATATAATTAAAATCAACAGGGGTAATTGCCGTTGCAGATAGGGTTGCACTTTTTGGGACATTGTTGTTTATGCCTTCTGGAGGCTCAGTTAACATAACTTCTGAATTGAATAGTAGTTTTACATTATCAGTACCAGGGCCGGGCGCGATGGCAAATCTAACAATATAATTGTCAACTAGATAATGGACACCTTCTGCTTGGATAACATCATCAACATATAATTTATAAGTACCTGCTAGATTATCTAGATCAATGCCCAAATTAAAGTCAATCGATACACCATTGCCATCACGCAAAATTTGATCGTTGCCAATAAACAAGCGGCGGGTATCTTTTGCATAACCAAGTTCCCCTGATAGAAGCGCAGGCAGGTCTGACATATTTCCCTGTCTGACACGCTGAATTACTGTTTGTGTAGCCATATTTACATTGTCCTATTCTATGCTATTATAATGTATTTATGCCATTTCGTAAAACTGTGCGACACGTTCTGCCCATTTAGTTTCCCAAAATTTAAATTCTTCTGGTCCTACTTCAAATAATTGCCATTCCAATTCTCTACTGCACATAAAGATAGCTGCGTTCTCAATTTTAGTGTCATACAGTTCATTATGGGCCATAGCATATGCTGCGGCCTGCATAAAATAGTCGTCAATCCATTCACGCTTTTTTGGTTTATTGGACTGCTTAAAGTCCATTATGGCTGACTGTCCTTTCCAGACTCCAACCAAGTCTGAAGTTCCAGCATATAGACCTGGATAGCACAAGTTTACTTCACTGCCCCATACTTCGTCTAAATGTGGTTCAACGTTTTGTTTGACAACTTCTGCCATATATTGTGATTGTTTGGAAGACTTTCCAGAATACTCTTCATTCTTGACCCAGTGTTCAAGTATGTTATGCATATATGTACCAGTATCTGCGGCTTCACGGGTAATACGTGCGGCTTCTTCTACACCGACACGCTTTCTCCAGTTAGCTAGTGCTTCGCGCTTCTCTTTTGGTTTTGTTGCATCTAAAATAGTTGTAACGCTAGGTACTGGATTACCAAAAGGATTAGCGTAAAGGCGCTTGCCATCTACGCTTTGTCTTTTAAGTTCTTGATAAGGGTAAGGGGATTTTATTTGTATCATATATACATTTTATACGATAATAGTTTAGGTGTCAATCACCAATATACATACCAACTAAATGTTTTTCTGGTTGCTGTATTTGAAATGCGTTCAATCTTAAATCCAAGATTACGGAAGTGCTTTACAACTTCGTCCATCTGATTTGTTTTTGCACGATCATTACTAGTGCCTTGCCATGTATTGTAATAATCAACACTGGCTGGATTACTTGCAGTATATGTTCCTGCTGATATGCCCAATACGGTGTTTGCTGTACCATCACCAATGGTGTACTGCCAATCAGATGCTGCTGTTACTGTAACTGTTAGTGCAAGGTAACCATTTACTTTAGATGCAACTACTCCTGGAATCACTGCGTCATTAATGTCTGCAACCACTGCATTTAAATTAGTACCGCTAGTACCAAGTGTCACAATCGATCCATTAATAATAACAGTAGTACCAGGAATTACTGTTGGATTTTGCAAACTGCATATAACTTCAGAAACAGGGGTAGATTCTGTCATTGTTGTGCCATCAATTACTGTTGTCTCATATAAACCTGTGCCACTAGCAGAAATAATCGATTCCATTATACTCGTTACTTCAGTAAAAATAATCATGTCTTGTTGACTATTTGCTCTTGCTTGTGATGCGTTTAATCCAACTGTCATTTATCTAGCCCTTTTTTAACCTGCTTTTGGGCAAGTTTACTAACGTGTTTTTTGTCTTTCTCAGGATCAACTTGTGGCTTTTGGCCTTTACTTTGATCACTGTCAGTATTGAAGTGGACAACATCGTTCTCAATATTTCTAACAATTGCGAGGTTATTCAATATATCGAATAACGCATTGTCGTCCACGTCATAACCTTGCGCACTTAGTTCTTGTTGAATCATATCAAAGTTAGCGGTGCTGACGCCTTCACCAGCAATTGTGGTTAAGACATCTAGCACTGTTTGGTTAACATCGTCTGCTTCTCTTAGTATTCCAACAAGATCACTGTAACGCATATTAGTTCCTTAGTTTAGCAAACGCTGCTTTTAGAACTGCCTTGTTGACAGTACCGTTAGCCTGCGCTTCTTTTACCATACGCATTGCTGCTAGGTACGCATCTTCCTTCATCTCGCGACCACTATCATCAAAACCTGAGTCTGCACCGTCTGCACCAGCAAATTCGTCATCACCAAGGCCTGCTTCAATGTCCAAATCGCCACCGGCAACTTCGTCACTACCCATATCACCAGCTGGTGATTCAGGCTCCATGCCTACGTCAGTATCCATGTCTGTTGTTACTGGCTGGCCCTGTGCTACTAGGACTGCATTGCTTACACTTGCGTTAGCTGCTTTTACTGCTTCAAGTGCGCCGCCAATTGCTGCTTCTGCTGCTGCATTAAATGCTTCCGCTTCTGCTGTGCCTACTTCTTCTTTCATAGCATTGGTAATGCTCATCAGGTCTTCAACTTGCATACTTGCCAAGTTTTCTGCCATTTTTTGTAGGTCGTCTGCTAGTTGTTTAGCTGCTAGAAGGACTTCTGCCTGATCCAGATCAGCTGATTCTGTTATTTTGCGCTTCTTTGCTTTCGCTGGAGCAATCTCTTTAATAACCATCGTTAGTCCTTCTTTGATTAGTAATAGTTTTTGGTAGTCTTTGTTACTCGCATCAACACCACTATTATTAAGTAATGTGATACGCCTGGCGGTTGCTTCTTGCACCTTGACTAGTTTTTGTGGTGCTGCTTCAAAGTTGAAGTCTGTATTAAAGACTTCACTTAGCGCACGTCTTAATTTCGCAAACTTATTTTCTTGCAAATCGTGTAAATTCATGATGATAGGCCTCGCTAGTTAACTGTATATTGTATTTATGCTGTACAGCAAAAAATTAATAAATTAATTATTTTCTAAAAAGTATTCTTATGTTGCCGTCTAAACCGGCGACGCCGGTAACAATTGATAAAATCTTCAGTCCACTGTATTCTATCCAGTAATACTGGAAATACTATTATAAAAACCGTTTAATTTGTGCTTTTATTTGTTTCATTTTATCAACGGCGGCACTGTGCTTTGCCATGGCAATGCTATGGCGTGCTGCTTCAGTAATTACTTTGGCACGTTGTTTATGTGAGGCTGCTTCTTCTAAATATGAAGCATACTGAAGATCGAGTTCAATGATACGCTGTGTTTTTTGTATATTTTCGTCATTTTCAAGTTTGTTTTTAACAATTGCCATTGCACTTTCAAATAGTGCCAGGTCTTCTACCGTGATGCTACCATCTTCTGTAATTGAATAATATGTCTTTTTATAACCGTTAATTTTACGCTTGTTCAGCAAAACATTTAACCCACCAACACCAAAACTTGGCGGCACGTTGTTGTTGCTTGATGGGCCTTGGACAGCGCTTTCTTTTACAAAATTCTTTGCGCTGTCTTCAGTTGCATTTTGTAGCTTGTGCAGAATATTGTACATCTCGTGCGCATCAGGACTTACATTGGCTCTCTCGATACGAGTAACTTTTTCGCCAGACTCGTCAATGTAGGTTTTAACTTTATCAGTCTTTGTTATGGCATTGTTAAGTTTATCAAGGATATTTTGCATACCCTTTGTTTCTTCTGGTGTAGTCGTCATCCTATAGGCTCCCTGTTAGTTTACTATAATATGTTTTACCTTCACGGACGCTGCGCTTCACTACGCCCTTGTTGACTAACCCTTGTGCAATGTATGCTTGGCGCTCCGATAGATCTTCCTTGCATGTTTCTTCGCTCAATGTTTCCCACACACGGTGTTCATCATTTGTCAAGAATACATCAATTCCGCCCGGAGCCTCAACAAGTTTCATTATCCTTGGCCCTTTGTCATTTGTTGTACTAAACTACGTAATCTATTAATTTCGGTAGAATTTTGTTCTACGCCAGATGCATTAGATGCTTGCGCTTGGTCGTTTGGATCTACAGGTGCTCGAGTTCCAGTTGGACGTTTAGTTCCGCCTGCCACCGTGCGCTGATTTGATGCAGACCTAGGCGCTGCCTGTATCTTTGCTTGTCTATTCTGCTGGTTTACAATAGTTGTCTGCTGGTCCACAGTGGCAGCACTTTGACCTGCCAAGGTACTTGCAGAACCATATCCGCTTTCTTCTACATTAACATCGACAAAATCTAAGAATCTATCATTATTTCCAGTCTTAACCGCATCAATAAGTGCCAATGTCGTGGTAAGGCTTAAACCTTTTAGCTGTTCACTAACTGCTTCTTGCGACAGTTCTACTCCGAACTTCATATTAGCATATTCTATAATAGTGTCAATGATTGAATTATTTTTTATTTCCATGATCTTATCTTGCCCTGTTTAATTGTGCTGCAATTTTACTTGCTGGATTGGTGCGCTTAGTACGCTGTGCTTTCTTCGTCATGCGAGAACCTTTTGAGGCCTTTGTGCGTTTCATAATAAAACGTTTTTTTAGGTCAATTGGCGCAAAACATTGCTGTGGACTTGCTACTACTCGACCCTGTCGTTTACCAGTTGTACATCGGAATTTTTTAGTGATACTCTTGCCACGTCGAGCAAAAACTATCTTTGCTTCTGTTACAACTGAATTATATGCTTCGCTCAAAAACTTCATTGATTATTGCCCCACTGCCGTTATAACAGGGGCAATATTGTTTAAGTTCATTAAAAGCAAAACAATTGTTGAAACTAAACCAGCAATAACAGAACCAGCTGCACCAATAATTAATTTACTGGATGATACCTTGTCTTGTTGTTGCTTTTCTATCATTTTACTCATTCCGTCTGCGATACTATCGACTTTTGATTCAAGTCGACTGAACTTTTCGTCCATCATCTTGTATCTCTCCGCACATAAATCCACATGGGCCTCGAGATTTTCACGCTCTAGTCTTGATGTTGCCATACACTTGCTTCCGCATAATTACAGGCTCATCTATTAGAGAGCCGATTTTCTGCAATTATAACTCGGCTATAATTGCACTAGTATTTATGTTAAATTAAATTAGATTAAGTATATATTTTTAGATCTGCCGCTTGCGATTAGTGTTTGTTCATATATGTGTATGCTTTCATCTAATCCAATATATATTGGCACATTATCTATGTCAGACATTGCAAAATAAACTCTATCATTTTCGTGTTGCCATGCATTTTCTATTTCACATGTGAAATACATTCTCCACACTGTTGCCAGACCAGTATACTGTAGTCCAAAATCATAATCGGACAAGTCTTGATCTTGCAATACTGAAACTTTTGGATATAATGGTTGTGATCTCATACTTAGGCACTGCACAATCGAGCTCAAATTTTGTGCTTGTTTATAAGGAAGTGTTCCTCCCTTGGGGTTACTTTCATTTGTATCAGTAATATCCACAAGTGTAAAAACATTATATTCAGTTGGTTGCATTATAGCTCTATAGATTTACCTATAGCGTAACCAGCACCATACGCTGCTGCTTTTCTTAAGATTGATTTACCAATGCTACGCTTTTTGTTATCATCTATATTTAACCCATTATCTTTTGCAAAATTTACAAACAGTGGCATCAAATCACTACGTCTAGCATTTAGTCTAAAATATTTCATTAACTGTGTGCCAACTAACTGTCGCTGTGCAGTTGATAGCTTATGCCAATCCTGTGCTAGGCGTCTTGCGGCGCGGAGTTTAGGATCTTGTATTTTTAAATCACGTTCCATTCTAAGTAACAATGTTGATGCATCAGCTGGTGTTATTGTTCCCATTTTAATTTTGTTTAGGAAACCTTTTACTTTTGCATCATTAATATTAACTTTGTTCATAAGTAATTCGCTTTTTTCACCAGGCATTAGATCAGGACGTTTAACGCTAAAGATTGTCTGATATAAGTCAGTTCCGCTTGGGCTTGGATTATTATATGAACCTAGTTGATTTGTTCTACGTGCATATTCTGTTGCAACTGGGGCATATTTGTAATCTTGACTCATAACATACAGACTTAGCAAACTTACAAATAGATGATCTGTGACACTACGGGCTCCTGCATGTGCAATTTGCTCACGTGTTTTAAACATACGTGCTTCGCCGAGACTCTGCATAAATGCTAGGCCTTCATCTGATGGAGTTAGAGTGTGGCCGCCTTCAATAATAGCCCATTCACTTGCAGTGTATTTTTTATCTGCCACTCCGGTTCTCCATATGCTTGAAATAGTTTACTTGCTTTTCGCGCTTTTCGGCACCAGACTTGGTTGGGTAGGTTCCTAAGTTCTTACCCTTTTTGCTGTATAAACGATATTCATCGCCTACTTTGCGTATAACTTCGTCAACTTCAGTTTCGCCCAAGTCCGCGGGATTAGCATTATACAGATTATCGCGGCTGATAAGGCGACGATTTCTCGGGTCTCGATGCAGTCGTTTTTTTGTGCCGCTTAATACAATTTCGCTAATTTTCATTTTTTCTCTGCTCTCAATTTTTTAATTCCGCGGATGAATCTACCACTGTCACGATTTTTAATACTTAACAGTATGCGTTTATTCAGATCAGCCGCCGTTTCAGAATCAAAACTTTCATCAATCATATCTAGAAGATTGATTACGCCACTAAGAGCATTTGCCCCACGGCTTTCAAGAATTTGTGTTTTTTCTTTTGCAGGAGAAATAGCATTAATTTCTTCTAGCAATGATTTTGTACGCTTTTTCAAGATAGTTCTCCGTTGTTGTCCAACCGTATTTATCTTTTTAACATTATATTAAATTAATCTTGTTTTTTAAGGATGCTACGAAGTCTATCAGTGTTGTCGACTGCTCGTTCAACTACTGCGTTGTCAGATAAATTGTTTGCCTTACCAATAAGCTCTGTTTTTTTCTTTAATTTGTCAAAAATGCTACTGGTGGTTGCTGTTTCATTGTCTTCAGCATCTTCTGCCAAGTCAGTAATACGCAAACCTTCTCGATCAAATTCTAAATCAACCTTTTGCCCAACACCGCTACTACTACGTGTTTTCATAAACTGAATCTGGTAACGTCCACGCTCACGCATTGCCTGACTAGTAAAGATGCCAATTACATTGTCTGCTGTTTGAATTTTACTTAGACCGCCTGAGATGTGACTGTGATCAAATTCAATTTCTTCAACAGCACTACGGTTAAGCTGAGATGCAGTTGCAAAAAATATACCATGGTCAATTGCAAAGTTACGCAGTTCTTCAGATACATACTTATCTTTTACAAACATGTCACTTACATTAACCTTAACACCAGCTGGCATCATTAGGTCTAAGTAATCTACACAAACTGCATCTACTTTCTTCTCAGATTTAATTTCATATTCTCGAATATAACTAGTCAAGTCGTTACATGTAATACCGTTCTTTAGCTGCACCACTTGTAGTGCGCCTGCTTTTTTGCCTAGCATACGTACTTTTAAATCTACATCATCTGCATTTTTAAATACATCGCGGGTGTTCATGCCTGTGATCATACTATCTAATCGCATACTGCACAATTCTTCGCTAAGTTCTAAACTAATGTATACTACATTTAATCCAGCAATTGCCCAGTTTAGTGCTAAATTCTGCAAGAACAAACTTTTGCCGCCGCCGCTTGCTGCTGCAAAGATGTTCAGTTCGCCGCGGTTGAAGCCGCCATATAGCTTTTGGTCAATGCTCTTCCAGCCAGTCGACTGGCCGCCTCGTGAATTTCTCACACGCTCAATTCGGTCTGTAGGACTTTCCCAGTAGTCAGTACCCAAGTGCTTTGCAATGCCAACTTGTACTGCATTCTTGATTAGTTTTTCTACTGCGCCAAACTCTCCCTTTTCCAGCAGCTCAGTACTCTTTAGAATTGCTGATTCAAGTGCTTTATGCTTACAAAACTGTTCAAACTCGTCTACAAACCAATCTTTGTGCCTATGATCAACATTGTCTCCTAATCCTTTTAGTTCAAGGCCAGTCAACGCTAAAATTTGTTCGTGACTGGGGAGGGCGCCGTAACCTTCTGCGTGTTCCTGTACAAAGCTAACAGTCTTGCGCAGGCTACGATCAAAATAATCTGGACTAAGAATACCATTTACACGCACGAACAAATCTTTGTCTTGCGCTAAAAATTCTAAGAATAGTTTTTGTAATTCTAACGTATATTCTTTTGTGTCGTTCACCGGCAATACCTCTGCGCTAGTACCCTAATCTTTGTAGGGTTACTTGTTGAACTATCAAGTATACTCTTGATAGTAAATAATCGTCCATATTTTGTAAATGCGTCGCCTGCATCTTTGCACTTTTCCCATTCAGGAAAACTTACATGCCAACCACGCTCAATAGCTGCTTCTATTAGCTTCATGCCTGCACTGTCTTTATCTGGTAATAATACAACACGTTTGTTTAGACTGTCAATGATGTTGCCTTGCTCTATATTCATAGTATTGCTGCCAATCGCAACCCCGTCTGTTACAATAGCGTCAAGCGGGCCTTCAGTGACTATTACTACTGATTTATCTGCTGTTTGCCTATCTAAACCATATACAAAATTCTTTGGCGGCTGTTTTAAATAATATTTTGTTATATCTTTAGGAGTAGGCCCTGCCCAACGTGCAGCATACCCAACTGTGCATCCTTGATATGTAAACTTTAAAATAAAACGTTTGTTCATACGTGCTGGAATTTTTGCAGGACTATAAAGAAACCGGTCATCTTCTATGTCGAAACCACGTGATGTTAGATAGGTAGCTGCTGATATCCAATCATTGCCAGGATCCGGATAATCCATGAATGGAACTGCGCCCTCTGGCAATTCCACCTCAGGCCAATCAATAACCACAGGGGCATCACGCCGCTGCTGCCTATATAATATAGAAGCCATTTCATCTTCACGTATTAACTCTAACTGTAATCGCTGTACATCGCTCTCATCTGCTCCAAATTGTTGTAATAGTTTTTTGAGTCGAAAGCTTAAACGCTTACCAGGGCTCCACCCTGTAGCATATCCGCAATTAAAGCAATTATACTGAAACTTTTCTGCCTCGAACCGGAAACCGCCTCGTCCTTTAGAATCAGGTCGATTCTCGCCATTAACAATGCACATAGGGCAATTGCCCTTTGCCCAGCCGCTAGCAGTTGTTTTCCAGTTAGATGGAATTAAAGCTCGTACGTAATCAATGATTATAGTCATACTTACATATTATACGCGAACGACTATTTTGTCAACTGTTCCTGCACTGGTATTGCCTATTTTTGTTCGCATAAATTTTAAGTTAGATTGTATTGTAAACGGTTCTATGCCAGTAAAACTATCAAAACTGTGATAGTAATATTGGGCACCTAGTTCAATATCAAACCAGTCAGTTTCTGCTGGATATTGGCTAGTTGTACCTTGTAGATAGAATTCACCAGTGTAATTCGTAGCATATACCCCAACTGTAATCATTCCATTACTTTTACTATAATATGCTGGGCCAGTAATAATACTACTATAATTGAAATTAGTACCATTGACAAATGTGTCAATAACCTGTGTTGTAAGTGGAATGTATCCTGCTTCATCACTGATCTCTACTGCAAAGTTAGGACGCATATTCAAATCAGTGTATAGAGGAATAACTAGACCAAACTCATTGGTATATGAAAGAACTAAGTCACAAATACCAGTATCTGTATTTGACAGCTCGCTAGCACTAACTACGAGCTTAACACTACCTAGTTCATAATCTGTAATCTGGCACCGTTTGCTTAAAATAGTCACGCTAGTTTCACGATAAATCAAACTTGCATTAATTGACATGTTATTAAGCTGTATTGGCTTACGATCTTGATTCTTTATAAAGAAAAACAACTGGTTATCAAATCCACGATATAACTTCATCTTGCGATAGTTTGTTGGTGAATTAACTGTCGTGCCTCGTGTTGAGTTATATTGTCCAAGGCCAGCAGCTACGTCATGGTCTTGTATGGTGTATAAGTCACCTGCTTGATTGATATTATAACTTGTACCGTAATTGCTCATATTGTTATCCCAGTTGCTTGTAGTATTTATGCTAATTCAATCAAAAAAAACATGCTAAATAGATATGAAATGATGAATAACAAATATAAAGATCTTTTGGAAGAATATCCGTTTTTAACCGTGATTAATTATGCGGGCAATGAGTATCTGGGTATTATGCAAAATATAGATACTCAAATTGCCAGTATGTATATGTACGAGCGCATACAATCAATTGAAGAAAAGAGATTATTTTTATCACTTGGAGAAGAATGGTGGTGGGAAACTAACCGAAAACTTCCCATTAATATATCGCTGTTAAATCGTTGGCCATTTGGATATACTTGTCAAAGTTTTTCAGTAAAGCAAATGGAGATATTAGCCGGGCCCGGAGTAAGTTTACAACACTGTATTACCAAACGTATCAAACGACGCAGTATTAATTTGATGAAAAAGAATTTTTAACTAATTGATTTAGTTGCACTACAATAGCAACTGCATAGCTGACCGCGTGTGCTTTCTTAAAGAAATATTCATCACCCTCTGGTCGCACCCATACTTCCCTATTAACTGTATCCCAATCTTTGCCCAGTAAATATCTTTTTGCTGGACGAATAACTGCGAGTACTGCTGCCAATTGTTCAACACTGCGCGGACGCATGCGCTTTACAATGTCATAATGGCTGTGAATATGGAATAATTTTTCAACAATTTCGCCATGTTCTAGTAATTCCCACATGGGTTCTATTTCTAGCAACTCGTCTAGTTCAGCGGGGGTTTTAATACTTTCATAGATATTTACATTGAGGATGTCAATCTTAAAGAAGCCAAGTTGATCTGATGTAGAATAGTCAACTGTAGATAATCCAGTAAACGGATCAATAGGTACTTCATGAAAATACACTCCAGTATTGTGGCGTTTTTTATGGCCTTTATTGTTTATCATCATAGCAGGAGTATGTTTAATAAGACGCAACAGTTTTTGCCGATCTGCTACGTCAATATCAATATCTGTGTTTACTATCATAGTTACAGCGTTGCCTTATCAAAAATGTTACGTACCCATTCCGAATCAGTTTTGTTACGAAATAGTCTTACTTGCCAGTATTTCGGATCTGCATAATCCATTATCATGGTGGCCTGTTCTCCGTTTAATTTATCCAGCATATGCTGTGCATCTTTTGTAGAATATAAAACCCAAGGACTGACACGTCCGGCGCATATATCAAAAATGACCATATTTAATGCCCCAGTTTTAAAATAGTCTGCCCAGTGCCTGTTTGGATCTTTTTCTGCCCACGATTGCATGTGTAATATGCTGCGCTCAACTGCGCGATCAACACTTTCTGTCTTTAAACGTTCTTTGATCCATGTTGTAAAGTTTCTATCGCTAGTCCATTTATCTAGTTTAACACCGTTCTGTAATAGCCAAGTAGTGTATCCTGGCACGTCATCAATTTTTACATCAATGCAATATTGCCCAAACTTTACAAATGCACTGTAGTAGCTGCTACTGGCAAAGTCATCATAGCTTTTATCTTTTTTGCTGTTAGTGCCAATACGGTAGAAAAGCTGATATGCACGGAATCCCAACTGCGCATCTTTATTGTCACGTTGCATATATCTGCGCTTGGGCTCACACATATGAACCACAAGAGTGCTTTCTTTTTTAAAATCTTTTTTACAGTATTCGCATTTAAACATTGCTATAGTCCAAGAATCGGTTATACTCTACCAGCATTGCATCTGAATATTCTATAGATAGCTGATTACATACATTATGCAGGTTTAAGTCCAAGATGTCAAATTCTTTATAGTTATTTCTTTTGGTAAATGCATGTGATTCTTCTAATATATGCGTAACGTATGTGTTTATGATATTGTCACGCTCAGAAATATCAGGAAAGGAAATGCCATCATGATGAAACATAAACTGTAATTGCCAGAATTCTAAATTGTTGTCTTTAGCCATAGCTATTGCTTTCTCGCCATATGTATCATATACCCATCTTCTGTATTCTAAATTATCTTGATGATGATCATGAATATGCATGTTCAATGATTCGACGACGTCTTCTGCAGACAATGGCCTGGCGTGATAGCAATCAAAAAATATTTCTACAGTTTTCCTGCTGGATTTAATTGAAATTAATTCTACTGATTCATTAGTCCACGCTGCTGATTTATTCCATGCCCCGTAGCTTAATCCAAATATAGATCTGGACTTAAAATCGTTGACAAAATTATCAATCCATACGAAATTATTGTCTACTTGTTCTATATGTTCAATATAGGCATGGCTCCAATGAGCAGGTTCTAAACTATGATTGTCCCAGGGATCAGTATGCGGGGCAATTGTGTTATTATCAGTTGTCCACCCAAACCTGAAAAAATTACTATCATAACTATTACTTTGTTGAAGTATCCATCCCAACACACTTGTAAACATGCCTTCTTCATTGTATATATAGGCATGTTTCATTTCAGTAATTTTTTAATGTCTTTTTTCTTCATACCAGTTTCTTCCAGCAGATCTATAATTTCTTCTTCAGTGTACTGCAACATAAGAATTTCAATCTCTTCATCGTTCATACCCGGATACATATCAGCAAAGAACTTGAAAATTTTATTTTCAGTACCGCGTTTTCCCGGAGCAATCCACTGATGGAACTGTGGCTTGCCGAGACCAAGTGCTTGCATTAGTTGAAATTGCAATTGTGGATGATGGCGCAATGTATTGAAATGTGTATTAACTAATGCATTGGTCATTTCTAGATAGTGTTCTTCAAAGTCTTTGATACCACTTTTAACACTGCTAACATAACGCATAAGAACCCATGGGCTAAGTTTCTTGCGCTCTTCTTCGCTCAGCGAATCCCACCAAGTCCTATTCTTGGTGTCGATTGCTGACATTTCTTCTTTAATAGTTATTCCCATATTACCAGATATCGTTTATGTCTAGTACTTCTGGAATTTTGTGAGCATCTTTAACAATCATAATACAAGGAGATCCTGGCTCTTCACTAAGCGGAACACACAGCAAGTGTCCAAATTTTAACTTGGGTGCATGCCATTTAATATCAGTATAAATGTTTGAAATAGTTATGTCAAGATATTGTGGACTGAATCCGCTAATGGGATTCATTGCAAATGCTTTAAATCCGCGATCGTTCAAACTCATCAGACTTACTACTTCAGGATCACCTACTTCGGCATCACAAATAACAATGCTCCAATCTAATGGTACCTTGACAGTATATCCCCCTACACGCAAAACAGCGGCTGGGCTGTAAAAGCTTTCTAGAAAAATGAGCGGGATGAAAAAATAATCCACATTCTTTGGATTAGTATAATCCAATATCCCGTACCGCAAATCATCAACGGTTTCAGGGATGTCGTCTAAATCGTATGTTGTATTTTCAACTGTTAGAATTCTCATTTATAATTTACTTTCTCTATAGTATATGGGTAGTTCGCCTCGGCGTAAAACTTTTTACGCTCTGTTAAATGCTTCTTGCTATACTTGGCAGTGCTAGCCAAGTCCCAGATTTCTACGTGTTCTTTATCTGCGGCTTTTCGTATACCACGTCCGATACTCTGGATAACTCTTACAAACGATTTACCAGGCTCAAGTAGCACCATATTGAAGATACGAGGAATGTTAATACCCACGGCAGCCACACCATAGGTTGCAATAGTAATACTATTGTCACTTTCATTAATTGCATCATATGCTGTTTTCCTATCTTTAGTTATGCCGTGTACAAACGTAGAGCCTGGGATATTTGCAGCTAGCATCTCGCCTGCTGCAATGCGGTCTACTAGAATAAGAGTATTACCTGACTCAGCAATTTTTATTATAAGATTACTAATGTATTCCATACGCTGTGGATTTGTAGTCAAATATGCTAGTTCGCTTTGGTAATTACTGTATTCTGCGGTTTCTTTAAGTTGCATAATGTTAACGTGGCAATTACTCAAAACGCCCATTTCCTGTAGCGTACTTGCTGACAGTTGATTAACAACTTCTCCTAGACTTGCTTGCAATGAAATAAATTCGTGCGGTGCCTTGGGAATAGTACCTGTCAACCCCCAACGCAATGGTATATGCGCAAAGTCCTTGGTAAGCATCTCTTTAAGTACGTCTGCTTTTGCTTGGTGTACTTCGTCAACAATAACACACACTACATCTTCAATGAACTCCTGTAGTCCAAAGTCAGCATCGCCTTCGCGGAATCGTTTCTTAATACTATTTAAACTTTGCCATGTGCAAATAGTATGCATCTTGCCGATTTCTTTTTTGTCGCCATAATAAACGCCTACGTCAAGTCCCAAGTTGATGTAATCAGCGCATGTTTGCTTGACTAGATCTTTATTTGGTACAATAACAATACTGCGGCCATATTGTTCTACCGCGTAGCTGAGTGCAGCAGTAACGAGTGTTTTACCTGCACCAGTTGCAATTTCTTGTAAACATTGTGGTGTTTCCAAAAATTTATTTACTACTTCAATTTGATAGTCACGTAACGTAACTGGTTGCCCTTCAACTGGATGACCAGCAGGCCATTCTTTGTGCTGAAAGGTAGTTTCAGTTACGGCTTCAAATTGAAGGTTATGATGGGTACGACGATCTTCGATTGTCGGAGTATACCCAGCACTTATGATAATAGGAAGTATTCGATCCAATAAGTTAACGTATGTTACGCCGCCAACTGTAAAGAAACTCATAGTACCATCCCACCGTCCCAGTTTATATGCTGGGGTATGATAGGCATGCGGGAGGAAAAACTTTAGTTCCTTTTCACACTTTTTACGTGTGTCAAGATCAAGTCCTTCAATCTTCGCATTAACTTCGTCTTTAATAATAATATTACACTGCATACAATCAATATATACTTTCAGTTGTTAAATGTCAAGTTGTTTTAGACATAATAAAAAAAAGACCCCCGAAGGGGTCTAGTTGGGGGATAATTTATGTTATTAGCGGCGCAGCATGCACGTGACTTCTGCCATCCGTTCCCATTTGTCGCTCATGCTCCTGCGCAAATCAGCAATTTTGGTAACCATACGCAGGCTAACCTCGCGCATGCGGTGCTGGTTATTGAAGATAAAGTCTACAATCTCCGCTTCTTGCGCTTTGGTAAAATCATACTCTGCAAGCATCCCATCTGCAACGATCTGGCGGCAACGCAGAATCTTCTCACGTGGAGTATCCATCGTCAAGTCCAAGTAGTGGCAGCGGGACATAATAGCATCCAGGTGGTCTTTAATCTTACCGCGGGCCTTGTCAAACCTAAGGTTAGTAATAAAAATTACAGCGCCTTTAAATTCAAAGCTATCTGGAATACCTTCGCGGCGGAGCAATGCGCTGTCAGTGTTCCAACTGATGCGGCGCTTCTTGCCGCTGTCAAGTGCAGCCTTCAACAAGTTCAGCGAAGTCTCATCGTGCAGCACACTGTCACAATCGTCAAGCACCAATACATTCCCACGGTCTGCATAATTGTAAAGTAACTTATACAAACCAATAGCACTTGCAGCACCTTTTTCAACGCCAAACTTCAAACGGTTTCCTGCAAGTTTGTCAAAGATGCTGTTTTGATCCAATACTGTTTCAACGCCATAACTCTTGCCTACGCCTGGAGGTCCAGTAACAACCATGCCCTTAACAACGCCGTCGATGGTCATTTGGGTCATAGTGTCTAAAATCTCAAACCGCTCACGCAGACGTTCTACAATCTCTGCATCTGTTTCAGTAGATTCCACAACAGCAGTATCTGCTGCCAAAGCTTTGGTAGCGGCTGTTTTGCGTGGAGTGCGAATTTTACGTTCTGCTTTGAAGGCGATCTTAGTCATATCGTTTTCCTATTTTGCTGTCAACTTACTCTTATACGATACAGTAATACGTCTTGGTTGTCAACATTTATTTTCAATTAAATTAGGATTTTTACGCGGTTTATCATGGTTTCTTTAGATTGAGTATACTTGCCTGTTTCATGGCGATGGACGGTGCCACGGACGCGAACAGTTTTGCCCTCAATAATATCACTAATATCAGGCTGATCTCTCCACCAGAATTTAATAATGTCCTTGTTGGCGTGTATTGTGGTAATCATATACACGCCACTGCTCTGGATAAACTTGCAATCAAGAACTTCAACTTCCAGATCATACCGGGTACGCATTTCTCCAAAGTATTCACTAGTGAATCGCACTTCTTCAATACGATCTTGGACCATCTTGCGCTTCTCGTCAATCTTGTTCATATTGGGAATACTAGCGATAATAGCAACCTGGAAGCTGCTGAGACTGTTGCCAGCAGCAAATGCTTTTGCGACGTTGTTTTCAAAATCAGTGAGGCTATTGCCAAACTTCTTCATCATGAACTTGGCTTCAAACTTGTCTTTAACTTGTTCTGCTTGCGCAAGGTATTCAGCTGATGGTTGCTCATCTTCTTTCATTGCGGCCATAACTTGAGTTTTTGTATCTTCTACAGTGTGAGTGTAGTTGCCTTCACTGTCGTATACATTATAGCCTTCGCCACTGCGGACAAATCCATGCTTGTCGTATACACTTAGCGCAAGTGCTAGTGTTTGAACGGGATTGTATTCAGCAACAGCGTTTAGTAGTTCTTGTTTAGTCATAGTCATCTCAATGTGTCCTATATTGGTCCCCATTACGAGCGTGGGGGCGGTCCTACGTGGTACGTTCATTATGCGATATAAAGATTACTATGTCAAGAAAAAAATGCCTCCCGAAGGAGGCAATTTGGTGATAACGTCTGTCACAAACGTTATAGGCTGATATCTTCTAATCCCGCTGCACGTAGCTTTACAATATTATTAATTTGAAATTGTTTTGCCTCGAGTGCTTTAATAATACCAATATATCTATTACGTACTAAACTAAAATCGTTGATCAAATACTGCATGTCAACTACTTCTTCTTCTCCGTCAACATATCGGTCAGCATCACGGCTACTAAGTGCTTTATTGTATGCTTCTAGAAATTTGCGAAACTTTTGACTACGAAGTTTGCGCATTTCAGTGTGCAAGTGTTCAAGTATTGCTTCTACTTCCTGTAACTGATTAAAACGATGTTCAACAATGCCAGGCATGTCACGACTTTGTTTTTCAAGGTTGCCCTTCATTGAACATTCAAATTTTGCTTCGGCAATTTGCTGTTCAAAGTGAGAGATTGCGTTAACAATCTCCCCTAAGTTGCCGGTAACTTTTCGATACCATGCGCTCATTTAATCCCAATCTTCGTCTGCAGATTCCCATGATTCTTCATCATGGTCACGTAGCATAAGATCGAGTGCCTTGTCTAGATAATTGCATGCATCTACAATCTCTTCGCTGTTTGCTCTAAGATCAATACCGCAATCATCAATACGCTCTAGGAATACTTCTGCCCAGTGCATCCGTTCCTTTTCAGGAATAAGTGGTTTTGCAGCGCCGTATATAGTAATCAACGCTTCAAGATCATTATCACTCAGCTTCATTTAATGCATTCTCCGTGATTGCGTCAAGTTCATCTTGTTCATGCTGGCCGCCAGAATCTTTAATTTCATCAGGATGTAGATCCCATTCAGCCATCATAGTGTCTAGGCATCCATCTTCGTTTAAATTCCATGGCTTGCGGAATTTTGCAACAACTTCGCCAGTAACTGGACTAATGTACTGTAGCCTATTACCAGTTTTTGTTAGCATACCTTTTGCTTCAAAGAAATCAACTAGTCCGCTGTATGGGCTCATACCAGTTTCATACGGAATTTCAACTTGCACACTTTCAAATGGTTTCGCATAACGTGTTTTCATTACTTTACACGCTGCACGAATACCGTTAACTGTCGTAGTTTTGTTACCATCAGCATCTGTTTTTAGTTTAAGTTTGCGCATTGCGATAACAATTGATGATGCATAGATAAAGCCTTGACCGCCAGAAATTTTATCATCTGGATCAAACATATCCTGTGAGGCATATGTGTGGTTAGTTGCTAAAAATCCAACATTATATTGACCTAGCATGTTAACAGTATTACGAACTAGTGATGTTAGTGCTTTAGGTTTACGGCCCATGTCGCCCTTCATATCACCCTTCTGGAATTGATCTACGTCTGTGGGTGTTAGCAACATTCCAAGACTGTCAACTACGAATAGGATTTTAGGACGTTCGTCTTTGTCTTTGTCTGCGTATTCAGCTTTGTAGTCTTTCATGAAGTCGCTAACAACCTTTGCAACATCATCAATCATGGCAAGATTTAGTTTCAGTAGTTTATCGTCATCAGTGCTTACGCCAAGCGCATGAAGCCATTTCTCGTCAAGTGCGTTTTCACTATCGATGAGAACAACGAAAATTCCGGCTTCTTGTGCATGTCGAACAATGTTTCCACTCGCAATATAGCTTTTACCAGCGCCAGATTCTCCGGCAAAAACAGTTACTTTGCCTAGTGGAATACCTTTGTTAAAGTCCCCACTAATAAGTTTATTAAGAGTGTAATTGCCAGTGCTAACCCAAGTGTCTGGATCATTAAATCCTACACTTAGACCAGGCACTGCCTTGGTAATGCTCTTGCGAAATTTACTAATATCAAATGGTCGCGCCATATTATGATCGCTCCATACTAGATGCTTCTTTAATAAGTTCGACGACTTCATCAATTGAATTACAAATAATTTTAGTATTTGCCCAGTCATCTGCGGTGTCGCGCCCAGATACTGAAACGATATATCCGTTGTCTGCTTGTGTGATAGTGATATCTTCGTCAACTTTATGTAGTTTTACTGATAGCTTTGTAGCCATTTTAATTTCTCCAAATAATAATATGATTGTTAATTGTTAGGGGGGCATGCATGCCCCCCTTGTTGGACAGTATACGTAATTATTCTTTACGGTTGCGAATCATTGCAAGGATGTCCTGTGCGCTTGGTTTTGCATCGCCTGATGCTGCTGGTGCTGACTCACGTGCTACTTCCTCATTTGATTTAAATGGGATTACGTCGTAATCTGCTGCTGGAGCAGGAGCAGGGCTTGGCGCTGGCGCAGGTGCTGCTACTGGTGCTGCTGGTGCTGGTGAAGCTGATTGAGGGCGGGCGCCGCTACCTGATGCCGGAGCATCAACACCATATGGACGATAATAATTAGCAAAACGCTCTGGATCGTATAGTTGTCCATCAACGCTTGCTTCAAACATTTCAAAGATAGCGCCTAGGTCTTCTGCACTTGGCTTCTTTGGTAGATAATCGTTTAGATTAAATAGCCCATGCTGTGCAATAGCGTCACGTTCTTCTTGGTTAAGTGAACGCTCACGACGTGACCAGTTTGAAGTACCGTAATCTGCATAGCCACCCTTGGCGCCTTTAGATACTTTAAAGTCGGTGCCGTTCTCATAATCGGTTGGGATTTCTGGGAAATCAGGATCCATTAGTGCCGCACTGATGATCTTAAAGATCTGTGGGCTGATTACAAAACGACGGATTGGATTTTCTGGAGTATTGTCTTCGTTGATTGGATTATCAGTTACAAAGCCTTGGAAGATATATGATTTTTTCTTCCAGTACTTACGTGCAAGAGTTTCCATTGAAGAATCTTTAAACCACGGACGGATTTCAGCATGTACTGGGCATGTTTCATTCCACATTTCAATACATGGAACCTGTACTGTTACAGGTTTATTTTCATCCCCACCTTTAACGCCTGGGAATTCAAAACGCATCATCTGACGTTCTTTCCAAAAGAACGTGTTTGATTCATCTGCGTCTGGGAGGAATCGAAGCGTCGCGTTTTCGCCTTCCTGGATATTCCAGTGTGCGTAAATTGCGTTATCGCCTGTGCCTGAAGAGCGGTTGCCAGTTTGATTTGTTTGCTGTGCAAGTAGTTTCGCACGGATTTCTGCTAGTGATGCCATAATATTTTTTTCCTTTATTAGCCTATGCTGGTATATGATGTTGCAAACATCTGTTTGCTATTGTTTTTCGCTATTGTTTTTGTTAGCCATTACAGTGTAGTATAATTGCTGCTCACTGTCAAGCAGTTTTTTAAAATTAATTGCCTAATTTAGGCAATCTTTTTTCGTAGTAAGAACATTGCATGCTCGTCTAGGGCAGCTTCAGCAGCTGGTGCTGGTGATGCCTTTGGCTTTAGTGCGAACATAACGAACTTTGCAAGCACATTTAGAGATGGCTTGTCTAACTTAAAGACATTCTCACTTAGTTCTCCCAGTACGTTTGATAGTTCGTCATTAGTTGTACGTTTAGCAATAAAAGACAACATGCTTGCAAGTTTTGCATATGCACCTTGTTGGCCGCTATATTTTGCCGGATCTTCATTATTTGGGTGTTCCGGGTCATTACGGTCAATACGTGACATGCCTAGATCACCAGACTGTATAATTCCGTATAGTTTGCTAATAAGTTCTTGCTGCATGTTGTCTCTCTTTCCTGCTTCTGATACGATGCGATTTACTCGGCTTACAATTCTTTGCATTTCTTCTGCGGTAAATGTATCGTACAGGAATTGTTCTGTAATGTCAACATTAATTTGTTCTTCCTGAATATTTTCTGATTCCTGGAAGTTGTTATAACCTCTCTTTGTTGACAGAGATTTAACAAGTGTTTTGTTTTCAGCAATCTTATTTCTGATTGCTGCAACAATATCCTCATTGGTTTCGTTGACAAGTTTGTTAGAACGGGTATGCTTTACAAACTTGCTTAGATCTGCGATTTCTTCACAGACGGCCAGGATCGCTTTGCCCTTTTGGTCATATGGTGTACCGCCTTCGCTGACGTGCATCGTCATTGCTTTTGCGCCACTCATATATTTGAATGGAAACGCAAATTTCTCGCCTTGTCCACTTTCAATGAACAGGCTGTGAATATTACGGCTACGTGAACCTTTTACGCTCTCGTCAACTCCCTTGCTGTGTTTAATAATCAATTTAGCATTTGGACTCATCACATAACTAGTCTTGATACTACCAAAAGCTTTACTAAATGCGCTTTCGGACATACTCTGACTTTGGTGTGCAAAGTCTTTCGGGGTTATTGATTTATTAAATTTTCTCACCGTATATTCACCTAAATTTTTATGGACTGAAGCTTTGATTGTGTTAAGTAACTTTTCGTTACGTGGAATGTCGTATCCCGCACCAGCCTGGACTACTACTTCTGTCTTTGCTTCGTCATGACGAATTGATACCATTAAGTCTTGATCATAAGCATAAAACCGTGTTGCTTCTTCTGGATCCATTGTTTTTATCCCGGCGGCTGTAAACAAACGTAGTTTATAATTAGCGCCCTTTAGAATAGAGAATATTTCGCTTGCAAGTTGTTCCACAGTAGTTTTCCTTGTTGTTATAACTATTTATGCTAGTTGCTTATAAAAAGCTCATCGGCATTGGCTCATCGTAATCATCATCATCATCAGTGGTGCCCAGATACTCAAATGCGTCTTCTTCGTATTTTGTTATTTCCAGTGCCATTCGAACAATCAATACTAGTGACATTACTAAATCATCATGTTCACCTTCTTTTGCTGAAAAGCTATTGCCACGTGCAATAAATGTTTTTAACTCACGCAATAGTGGCTTGCTTGCAATTTCAAGTTTATCTGTTTCAATCCATTGCTTTAATTTAGCACATGAACTTATTTTACTTTTATGCGTCGTTGTAAATCCGCGGCGGCGTGCTTTTGTATTACCATGCGCTCTGCTTTCACTAAGGAATGTACCAGCAAATGATTCTTCGCCTATTTCCTGAACCATCACAAGACCAGCTTCACCAAGTGTATTGTTTTCCATACTCCAGTATATTTCGCTCTTGCCGTCAGTTTCTTTTTGTATTTGATTTACAATTTGCTGTACTATGCGTACTTGCTGTTGAATAGGCGTCTTATTGTGCTGCCATTCTGCCACTTGATTCATTCCAGGTAATTCATATACTTGTATTGCTGCACTGTCGCCACCGGTACCTAGACTTGGGTCCAGTGCTACCATATAAATGTGTCCTGGAATTAAAGGTTTATACCAACGAACTTGGCCTTGTTTTGCATATGGATCCTTGGCCTCCATTCCTGCCAGTTTTAAACTGTCAATAAGTGTTTCGTCAAATGCAATGAATTCGTTTAAGTGTTCACGGCGGAATCGTTCTTCACCAATCTTAGCAAGTTCTTCATCTGCCCATGTTTGATCACGGTCCGGGTGTCGTTTCCAGTCTGCGCTGTAGCTGCGGAAGCCATTTGTTCCGGTATCCCGTTCGTTACCATATTCGTCATACCGCCTGCTTGCGGTTCGCCAAATTTGTGCGAATTGGTCGTCGTCTTGATTAGGAGTACTTGTAATAATACATTTGCCGCCTGTACTAAGTGTTGGACTAAGTGCTGTCCAGAATTCACGTGCAATACTAGGGCGCACGAACGCAAATTCGTCTAGGTATGCGAGAGAGATGGATAGACCACGGCCTGTGTTATCAGTTGTTGCTTGCGCAATAATACGACTACCATTATCGAATTCAATACTACCTTTGTTGTAGCTTGTAACACCTGCACGTAGATAGTCAGGAAGTGTCTCATATGCAAAACGTATACGACTCATGATTTCTGCGGCGCCGCTGTATTTGTGCGCTGCAATAAGAATTGTTTGATCAGCGTTCATCATAGCATACCATAATAGATATCCTGACGCCGCTGTTGACTTGCCCATCTGTCGACTGATAAGTGCTATGCTATATCTATAGTCATGGTATGTATCAACAAGGTCACGCTGATAATCAAAAAGGCTAAACTTCATACGACCCTTCGTAGGGTGTTGAATCCAACAATGCTCTGTCATAAAGTATTTTGGATCTGCTACACATTTTGCTATCTCAATGATTTGCTCTGGGGTATAAGATTCTTTTTGATACGGATCTTTAACTAATTTTGAATTTGCTGTTCCTTTGGCCATAATTATATTTATCCATAAAAATAGCACCCAAAGGTGCTATTTTATTACATCCTATAGTAAGGATTATTTGGCTGCTTTGTGAGCCTCGTAAAGTGCCTTCATGTCTTCAACATTATGTTCAGTAACTTGCACTTTCATATCTTGTGCATCCAAGTAACGCTTTAGACTTAGATTAACACCTTGTGCAAAATCATATGCATCACCATGTGAAGTTGGTTCAATTTCTCCAACGCCTTCTGGTGTATTTGCCCATTCATCTAGCTTTTGTGTAATTGAATCTTCGCTTAGTCCCGCATTGCGCATCATGATTATTAGTTGCGTGGTGTCCATTGTTGGTGACTCGACCACAGTGTCAGTGTCATTACAACTGCATTCGTCATTTCCACAATCGCATGCGGCGGCTTCTTTAACCGCGACTTTTTCATCTTCGTCTTCGCCGTCGCGCTGGGCAATTGCCTGACTCATCGGCTCATCTGTGTCGCCGTCGTTATCTAAGTCTGGAAAATCTGGCTTTGCTTCTTGGATATTGTATTCTTTTATTTCACGATCTGCTGGGCTTGCTACGCTTTGTTCCGTAGCTAGACCTGCGAGATTTAGAATTCTGTCTAGATCACTCATTGTCTTTTTCCTTCTCTTTGCGTAGCTTTAGTAGCTCTTGAACAAACTTTGTATTGTATTTGTCGCCATAATAATCTTCAGATTTGATAGCGTCTGCTTCTTTATAATCTGGATCTTCCAAGAGACTTTTTATTACTTCACCAGCTTGTTCAGCTTGTTCAGCTTTTTCTAATGGCTCTTGATCACTGCGTACTTTCATGAAGCCGTCACTGATCCCAATTAAATTTTGAATTTCTATTTGAATTTGATATGCACTCGCTGGAATAGTAGTCGTAAACTCAACGACTTGGATTTCATAACCACGTAGCTGTGGGAAATCATGTGGTGTTGATTGCAACATCAATTTCTTCGGGGCGCCGAACTTTTGGACGTTGTACTTTACTAAGTGACGTTCAATTCGGTCAAATTCTTCGTTTGTTAGCTCTTTGGCTAACTTAATTCTATATGTATATGTTTTTGCAGACTCCTGCAAGTATGATTTAAAAGATTTCATGGACATGTCTCCTAGTATTACTATTTATCGTTTTCATCGTTTTCTTTCATTTTCGCCATAATGTCCGCAATCATACTGGAACGATCACCAACAATCTTGCCTTCAATCGCAGGCTGATATTCGTCATTGTTCTCATTGGCTTTTCTAATTTTAAGTTCTAGTTCTTTTTCTTGCATATCAAGTCGCTGTTTGCGCATCTGCAATTCAACCATCTTTAGCTTTTTATCTATTTTGGCTTGTTTAACTTGTATGGCAGCGGCCAACATTTTACTGGCACTATCAAATACTGGTGCTGCATGTCGATCCTCAACATTCTTACCTAAGTCGCATAGTTCTTCAAATGTTTGCATTGCTTTAGTAGCATACTCGTCCATTTCACGCTCTATATCGTCCAAACCTTGCACAAGTGGCAATGCTGCATCAACCCGTTCAGCTAACGCCATCTCATTCTTGTGTAATGCTATTTCGGTTTGAACTTCTTCTAGCGTCAGCGTAGGCTCATCGTCGTCTTCTTCTTCCTCGTCGTGATAGTTGAACTCAATATCTTCTATAGGCGGTAAGTTAAATTCGTCTTCAAGTCGCGTTGTCATAATAATCTTCCTTTATCTTATCTATTATCAAGTTATACAGATACTGATGTCCTGATTCATTCATATGTTTACATTCACATAATAAATTTTTATCTTTTAACCTATATTGGAATTCACGAGTTATGCCTTTTCGTAATAGTTTTGGCAGCAACTTGGGAGTAATAAGTTTATCAGATATGGTTACGTGACTATCATTGAATACACCAAATGTTAACCAGAAATGTTTTTTATTTAGAGCCTCTAACTGATTTAATATTGTATTTACTATAATTAAATTGTCCATTGTCTGCAGGTAAGTATCAGCATACAGCAATAAGTACTTTTGGTAAGCATCAAGTATAAGTCTCGCTTCATCACTTACCTGCAGACTGCCGTCAATAAAATTATTTACGTCTTGTTCAATTTCAGAAGTTACTTCTGTAAATGGGCCATTATGATGATGAGTAGAATAATATGCAGATAATATTTCATACTCTCGTTTAAAGCTCGCATCGACATGACCAAACGTTTGGTATTTTATATTTGAAAATATCATTTCTTCAATATCTTCTTTTTCAAATAAACCTTCCAGTGGAATTTTCATTGATCCGTCTAATAGGCGGGGCTCAAATAAAAACAATTTCAAATTTTGGTTATTAATGAACCCATTATTGAAAAGTTTATTAAAGGAAAATAATAACTCTGTATTTGTACAACCAGGAAGTCCTATCTTGACTAATTCCAACCCTAGCTCTTCTGCTATATGGTCTGCGAAAGTTTCTTGTAATACGTCGCCATTGCATTCTCCAGCAGTATGACTAGTACCTAATACGATCATATATGGTTTTTCTGGAATGTCTATGTTCATTTTAAAATCCTATTTAATAAAATATATGTTTTATTTTATCTATTATTTCTGCATATAAATTATCATGGCCTGCACTATTCAAATGTCCACAATCACACAATAGATGCGGTAAATTATTCATATACTTATTACATATACCATCTTCTATTAACGTATTTTTTGTATTTTTAAAATAGCCTGTCATTAACAAATTTCTATCTATAATTCGTGTTTTATTGCGATACAAACTGTCAAATGTAATCCACGCTGCGGGTATTTTAGCTAAGTTTAGCGTGTTTAAAATCATTGTTATGTGGATCAGGTTATCAAACAGTTCCGCATAGCTTCCAGTATAATGCAACGAATGATTTACATAATCTTCTATAATTCTTTTTATATCTGGATCTACTTCATATTTTTTGCGTGTTCTGTTATTAATAAGATCCATAATCCTGTTGACTTTATCATCAACAGAAGACTTATCATTCATAACAAAACTAAAATACTCTGCAATTAGACGATGCGGGAGTATAACATCAGAATTCGCAGAGTTTCTTGATGTTGTTAACCCAGTGTTATTTTTAATAAAAATTTCTAATATTTCTGTTGCTTGGTCCACACCAACAAATGAATCTAGACTAATGCGTATACTTGTCTCAGATAATCTAGGCTCTAGTAGGAAAAATTTTAGATTATCATTTTCAATTAATCCGTAATCTTGTAATCTTAAAAACGCATAAGATAACTCTTGGTTAGTGCATCCCGGTATACCTACCTTGATTAATTTTAAACCTAGCTCTTCTGCTATATGGTCTGCGAAAGTTTCTTGTAATGCGGCGTCATTGCCGTCGTCATTGCATTCTCCAGAAGTATGACTAGTACCTAATACGATCATATATGGACCAGCTGGTACAGATATCACTTTTTCTTCCTCTTGGATCCTTGCGGCTTATTAAATATTTCATTTTCAGTAATAACACGGAACCCCAGTCCTTGACTTTTGCACCAGGCCCTTGCAGATTCCCATTTCGCCGCATTGATTACTGCTTGTGTTTTTTCAATCTGCGAACGGGCTTCACCAAGTATTTGCTTGCTTGGTTTTATTTCAACTATTTCAGCACGTTTTTGCCCGTGACGATCCTGGTATACCATTAGCAAGTCTGGAACATACGTTGTTTGTTTTCCTGTAATAGGGTGTCTATATGGTATACGGTGTGTTTCACTACCCCATCCGATAATAGAAGGATGATTGTCACACATACGAAAAACTACCAATTCCCACCCACTGCGGTACCGTGGAGGACGATTGCCTATATATTTGCCTGGATTTTGAGGGATGTATTCGCCCTGTTGGAATTTTGCCATTGGTTACTTTCTTAACGGCCGGCGCGACCAGAGGTATGAATGTCATACCCCTCATATGCTAGCTCTATTCTATATTTCACTGGGGTACTATCACTATAACTTAGAGTGTCACCTTGTATGGCAGTGATTAATGGGTTCCATAATGTTATAAGGTTATCATCTTCTGGACTTGACCATCTTCTAATTTCTATTTTAGACATAAAAAATCTACTTTCCAGAAGTTTTAATCCGCGTCCACTAGATCCATTATAAAAATCAGTTTGGATAATATCATCAATACTCTGCCCACGGCCAGACTGGTCATTCATTGGACCATCATAATAGTATGCTGCATATTCTTTTAAAAACGTTTCTATTTGTGCATCTCGTGTATCATATGCATTGATAGATATATTCTGATACTCAACGCCAGTATTAGCCAAACGTTTTTTATTGTATTGATTCATCATGACTGTTTTAAAGATAACGCTAGGCATCGATATATCAGAAATTTTATTCAAAACAAGGGGAGTAGCTGACCTACTCCCCTTGTGATAAATTGTAGTTTCAAATTGAAACTTACTTCTAGGGATAAATGACTGTGTACTGCTGCTACCTGAATCGCTCTGACCGTAGATATAAGATGCCGCTCCGCCTAGAAATCCGCTCATAATTTAAAGCCTATATTAGTTGTTGCCGCCTGGTGCAACGCTGCCCTTACCAGGTGTTCCTTTTGCTAGTGCATCAGTCCCAGCCTTGCCTTCATTTGATGCATTATCATAACGAATAGTTGCAGTAATTTGCACTACATCACTTGTTGCATAGTTCAAGTCACCGTATTGGATACTAGGAATAAAGCAACCTGCCAATGTCCAAGTATCAATTGCAGCATCTGTTTGTGAACCATCAAGCATTTCAATTTTAAGACCAAACTTATAGTCGGCCCCAGCTTTTGCTGATGATTGAGTTGCATGGTTTACTTGGCGCGCCATCTGATTACCTAGCATTGTCATAACGTCACTATTGACATCATCACGAATTACCAAAGTGACGTCTTGCCATGTGTGCTTGCCTGCCAAACGGATTTTTGAGTTGTAAACATCGACTGTTACGTCTTCATGATCCAGCGCAGGTCTTGTCACACTAACAACATTACGTGTTATTAGTGAACCAGTTGTGCCTTGTCCGCCCAAGTTTGTGAATGACACGCGGAAGCGGTATTGTAGTTTTGGCATAAGTGTGCCACCAGTCTGTTCTGTTGGGACACCAAAGTTAACTGTTACAGCCATTATAAATCTCCTTTAAGGTTAGTATTATATAATGTATTTATACCTTTTACTCAAAAAAATAAGGGCAATGTTTCCACTGCCCTTAAATTTAAATTTATAAGCTATATTAGCTTAATTCGCCTGTGTTAACAATGCGGATTGGAATATAGATGAATTCCGCTGATTTTGTTGGTTCGATTGCGACGTCGATCCACAGTTCATTACGATCAACACGTGCTGGTGTATTGTTTGTTTCATCACATACAATAGCAAAGTCGTATAAGCCACGCTGTGCTAGGATATTGCCCATGAAGCCATCAAATGTACCTTTTGCATTTCTACGAGTGCTTTCGTCATTTGGTTCAAACAAATATGGACGACCAATAACCGCAAACCGTTCACGTAGATAAGCTGTTAGGCGTGCTACGTTTACACGGTCCAGTGCGCTTGCGCCTGCTGCTAGTGTCTTCTGACCAAATACAATGATGCCTTCTGCTGGGAAACGAGCAATTGGGTTTAGCTTGTTTTCATACATTACATCACGTGAACCTTGTGTTAGTGAAACTGCAACAAAGTCACCTTCTGCATTGATATAACCAACGTTTGATGCGTTTTGTACAACGCCACGAGTTAAACCAGCTGGTGCGAACCACTGATAGCTTACGTTATCACTGTATGCATATGTGTATAGCACCGCATGCGATGCTGGAGCAACAACACTGTCACCAGTTGCTGGGTTAGTTGTTAGAACACTTGGGTAATATGCGGCTGCATATGTGTTGCGTCCTACTAAACCATCTTCACCGTTCTCAATTGCATTTGTACCTTGAACCCAGGCTACTGCTTCTGTTGGATTAGCGCGGAATGGCGCATCAACAATAACAAATGCTGTTTCGTTACGATCAGAGTTCAGTGTCACCATTTCATCAAATAGCTCTGGATAACTAGGTGCAGCTAGAAGACGGAATTGTACAGTATCTTCACGTAGTGTTGTACCACTTGCACTTGCTTGCATTGCAGCAACGATAATTTTACGCTGCGCATGTCTACCAAATGATCCGGCGCCAGTAGCATGGTTTCCTGCCAGGTTACGCCATTTCCAATCAGTCACTAGTGCTGAATTATAAACACGTACTGTATTTGCTGAACGACACATATTGACACCAGTTGTGCCAACTGGGAAGATTAGCGGGCTTGGACCATCTGCTAATATGTCGCCATGGGCTACAAAGTTTCCAGCTGAAACATCGTCTGCTGAAATATCACCAAATACAACGCCATTGGAAGTTGTTTGGTCAGTGTTGTCTTTTTCAACCCATGCGGCGCCATTATAACGACTAATTGCTGGGAATTCAGCAGTAGTATCTACCCAGTAATCACCTTGCAATGGACTTGCTGGTGCTACTGAACCGTATGATACTTCGCTTACACGTGCCCACTTTTGTTCGCCAGCATCTGATACAACTTCAAAAATTGCAAGATCGTTAAGATCTGGATCAAACCAAATTGTACCGTCTGCTGCTGAGCCTGTTGGCTTGTTTACTGTTACGTCCATTGTGAAAGCACCAGTTGCTACAGATTCATCAGTTGAAATATCATCCCATTCACTGTTTGTACTGTCCCAACGGACAATGTTGATTGCGCCGTCAAGGACTTGCACCCATATGTCAGCTTCAGTAATTGTTCTTGCCGCTGGCAATGAACCATCTTGGAACGTATCAGTTGCGTCACCAGCTGGGATATCTTCTTGGCAATATAGAATTTGCTGTGCAATGAAGTCACCAGCAAATGTAGTATAAAGTCGAAGATCTAGCTTTAAGCCTGCGCCTGGCTGAGTTGTTTTGATCCAAACATCGCCTGCTACTGGTCCAGATGGCTCATTATAATGCGGAGCAAAAGTTACTGTGCCTGTTGACCATAATGAATCAAGAGCTACCAAGCTGCCAGATTCACCAATCCAATATGAAATTTCTGTTGATCCAGCGCCATTGTCAACTGCTACAAGAAACTCGCCATCTGCAACACTTATTACTGGTGCTCCGCCTGATGTAATTTCAATTGCAGTAGATTGTGCTTGCCATCCGCCTGCTGTATATTGGAAAACTCCAAAACCAGATGTTGACGGATTTAGCCAATATGTGTTGTTTGCTGCTGGGCCTACTGGCGCACTAGATAGTGGACGTAGTGCTGCGGTGTTAATGTTTGCGCGGACGACGTATGCTGCTGAACTTTGCCCTAGGAAAGAATATGCTGCTAGCAGACCGTAGTCGTTTGTTTCGTCGCCCTGCACTACTGATCCAGCAACTTTGCGGAAGTCGACGTTCCCAAAGTATTGTGTTAGTTCGCGCTGTGACGTAACAAGTACTGGTGTTCCGGCGCTTGCTTCTTTAGTATACTTGGCGATGCCGTCAGCTTCTGTGCCAGTTGGGTCTGCTTTATTTTCTCCAGTAGCAATGAATATCATTGGTACTGTACCTGTGCCTGCTGGACCGTAAACTGACTCATCAGTTACTGAAACCTGTACGCCAGGTGAAACTAGATTTGCCATTATTAAAGTTCTCCTTATCTTTTTTACATGTAAATTCGAGAATCTATGCTCTACTAGTATTTATAGCAGACCCCATGAAACCATGCTGATATAGAGTTAACGTAGTAGTTTAAGCTTATCCAATGATAAATCCTAGCCCAGCGCTGCCATCGTTATACAATGTCAATTCTACTTCCAGCTTATCTATCTCTGCTTGTGCATCACTACGCAGTGTATCCGCGTTCATTGTGGTACCGCCTTGTGGTCCAGCAATCTGACTAAATTTGCCACGTGCTTCGGCTAACATCAACTTAACATGTGAAAATGCATAATCTTTAATCCATGGCCCAGCATAGGTATCATCTAACAGATTATCATCTGGACGATTATTGTAAACATGCAACACTACTGTTTCGGCTGCCCTTATCTTACGATGCAGGATAATGCGGTGATCTTGTGGACGCCATGTGAACACTATTTCTGAACCAAAAATACGGCCCATTGTTTCACGATTTTGCATAAGAAAATCATATGTTGCCAATCCGCCAGCACGTGATGCACCTAACAAATACGAGTTCATATATGCTGCTTGAAACGGTTCAAAATCACTACCACTGCCAGTACCCATGCCGCCAATTGTTTGTCGATAAATATCTTTTACTTCTATTACTTCATTTGGAAGAGTATACTCGTTTATTTCAGCTGCCAGCGGGAGAACTACAAAACTTTCCTCGACTGCGTTTTCTGCTCGTTGACGGTATTTTGCTAAACTCTTTTTAATAGCCAGTTCATAATGCTCTGGATCGAGCTCTACATCAACCATGCCGCCGCCTAGGCGTAGTTCCATTTCTTTGATCAAATCACTTTTTGCACTCATAATAGATCTCCTTGCTACTATTTATAAAAAAAGGGAGGCAAAAGCCTCCCTGTATTGTAGTGGTGGTGTTTTGATTATTTAAACACTGATAGGATAATCGTTTCTTCGTTAAAGCGGCCATTGAGCAATGTTTCAGTAGTTTTGATGTCTGTAAACTCTCGCAACATCTTGGGCTTTGTTGTTTTCTTAAACTTTCCTACCAATTCTGCAGGTTTACGTAATGTTTTTTGTTGGCTAGTCTGTTCGTTGTATCCAATAATAGTAGTACCTTTAACCTTAAATCCTGCTTCATCTTCAGCAATATAAACACCAAGTTTGCGATTTTTACAGTTATAAACTACTGCGGCGACTGCCCCAATTAGCTGTGCAGGTGGTACACTAGTAATAGCCAATTCGGTGTCGCTCATCTTAAACTTGAGTTTGCTAACTAGTTGTTCAGGGCTTTTGGCTTTAATTTTACGTGGCGACTTGGTCACTTTCTGTTCTGCAATAACCATGTCACAAGCGTCAATAATCTTCTTAAACAGTTCAAGTGCTGCTTTCTTTTGTGCATTGCTATATTGCGCATAGCCTTCTTTGATCTGTTCCCATTCGTCCTGTTCTTTTTCGGTCATCTTTTTAAGCTGACTGGCACTAGGTACATTGTTAACGAGCTGCATCTCCTCATAGTTGCCTTCGTAAAACTTACGAATAATGCGAGCATGGTTGGCTTTTGCTTGAACTTTGACTAATATTAATTTTGGATCAAAGTCCTTTACAACTGCGGGGTCATTGGTTCGAATAAAATCGTCAATAACATCATCAATAGCTTCACTCATATTGGCGGCTGTTTCACGCATAACTTGTTGAATAGTAAGAGTATGTGTGTTAGCTTTGGTTTTTTCCTTTGCATCAACTTCAGTTACCTTGAGCAGGCCCTGCTCGACTGCAATGTCAATACTCTTTTTAATATAGTCAGTAACTGGCTTCATCTTGTCACCGGTTCCAGGCAGTGCTTCCCAGAATTCTGCATGCTTGGGATTATATGCTGGCATGCCAGTCGACAGCAGTTTGCACTGTATTCCAACATTAGGGCTAATCAAAGCAGCCTTTGCTGCTTTAATCTGAGATGGAGTGTAATCATTTTCTTTCATCCAACGATATACTGAAGGAAGAAGATCTTTAGGGTCAACTTGGTTATAGTACATAAACTTCAAACGGTCTACTTCACGATGAAACTTCTCACCGCTCCAGCGTTCCCAACCAGTCCATACTGGATCAGTAAAGCCAGTTTTGCGGTTTACACTAGCACGTGGTTTTTTCTTAGGAATTTTAACGCCAATACCTTTAGCCATTTCAGTAGTCTCCAAAGTTTCTGTTTACAACTTACTATAATACATTGTGTAACGCGTGTCAATAGCTAAATACGATATAAGAGGAAAAATATATGCCACGACTTAGTCTCTACAAACCATACAAGGGCAATGATTACAAGTTCATGGATAGAAATATTCGCGAGCAATTTGATATAGGTGGAACGGCTGTTCATATCCATAAATATCTTGGCCCTAAGCAAACACTTAATAGTGGTGATCCTAGTGAACCAAACTACGGCAGCGGATTGGAAATCGACCCGACTCTTGGCATTGAAATTAATCCAGAAGGTTGGATCAACGAAACAAAGATACAGGACTTGCTGTTTATGGAAAATCGCGATCGCAAATATGATCCTGATATTTACGACTTGCGCGGGGTATACAATGTAAGTGATAATGATTTCGACTTGAGTCAATTTGGATTATTTTTGACAAACGACACGTTGTTTATCACTTTTCATATTAACGATATGATTGAAAAACTAGGACGTAAGATTATGCCGGGTGATGTGTTTGAATTACCGCACTTGCGTGATGACTTACTATTAAATCACGATCGTGATGCTGTCAACAAGTTTTATGTAGTACAAGACGCGAATCGTGGTAGTGAAGGATTTAGTCAGACTTGGTACTCGCATATTTGGCGTGTTAAGGTTAGCCCACTTACAGACACACAAGAGTATGCTGATATTCTCGGTACTGCATCTGACCCTGACAGCTTAAAGAATAAAATTAGCAGTTACAAAACTGAGATTAACATTAGCAATGCGATTGTTGCAAGTGCTGAAGCGGCTGATCCAATTGGGTTGCCACTTGCTGAACATTTGTTTGGTGTAGCAGATAATACTACAACTGAATATGAACACGGCGAAACAATACTAAGTGGTGACCAGTTTCCACAAGAAACAAATGATGGCGATTATTTTATAAGAACAGACTTTACCCCTAATAGGATGTTTGTTTTTCGCGGAAGTCGTTGGCATAGACTATATGATAACGTAAGCGCCGCTACATGGAGTGATAGAACATATAATGCCAGCAGCTTCATTAATAACAATAACACAACCATTGTAGATAATCAAGAGTTCCCAGAACGGCAACCACTAAGTCAAGTTATAACCCCAAAGACGGATTTTGAATAATGGCAGATTACTTTTACGACAAACAGATAAGAAGATACATACAGCAGTTTATTCGCTTGTTTAGTGGATTTAATGTGCAAATGGGCGTAAGTGATGATAGATTTCCTATTTTTCAACAAGTACCAGTTCGCTATGGCGATATTAGCCGCATGGCGGCACACATTCAGCGAGAGAACAGCGAGAACATTACTAATACTGTTCCGTTTGTAAGTTGTTACGTAACTAGCTTGGACATGAACCCAACTTATCGTATGGATCAAGATCATGTTGAAAAGGTACCAGTATATGAGAAGAAGGTAGATCCAGCTACAGGAAAATATTTGGATGAAGTTGGTAAAACTTATACTGTTGAACGTTATATGCCAGTTCCATATAAATTAACAATGAACTGTGACATTTGGACAAGTAATACTGATCAAAAATTACAATTGCTGGAACAAATTCTAGTGCTTTTCAATCCAACGCTGAATATTCAGACTACTAGTAATGGGCTTGACTGGTCTAGACTTGCGTATGTTGAAATGACAAATACTATCTGGAGTAGCCGCAGTGTTGGATCTAATATTGATGACATTGTCGATGTGGCTACGCTTACATTTGAAATGCCAATCTGGATCAATCCGCCAGCAAAAGTTAAACAGCAAAAGCTAATCCATACTGTACTCAATCAACTATATAATTTAGATGATGCTGATTTAGATGCATTTAGAAATCAAGAACCGTTCGATACTTCATCATTGCAATATACTGTTATTACTTTTGAAGATCGTAAACTTCGCTATATTGATGGAAACGCATATTTACTAAACAGTGCAAGTGGAACAACTGATGTAGATGGCAATACACTTGAATGGAAAAATTCACTAGTACCATTTGGCGCTTTGCGCGAAGGCATTAGTCAGCTAAGATTAAGAAAATCAAACAATCCAGATGATATCGAAAATGATATTATTGGACGGTTAAGTTACCATCCAACTGATTTAAATGCTTTAGTTGTTGACATTGACATAGACACATTGCCTGCCAATTCATTGCCTCCAGTTACTGGAGTTATTAATCCTGCTAAAAATTTCCCGGGTGACGGTATAGTTCCAAATGCAGTCGCCGGACAAAGTTACTTATTGCAAGCGGATTTACCAACATCAGGCGCTTGGGGCGCGGCTACAGGGAAAGCTAACGATATTATACAATTCAATGGCAGCGGATGGATTATAATTTTTGATGCAGCTAGCATATCTACCCAACATTTTGTTTATAATACTGCATCAGCTGATCAACTTGAATGGAATGGTACTGACTGGTTCAACAGTTACGAAGGTATATATAAAGCAGGTTACTGGAGGATCTATCTATAATGGCAACTTGGTTAGACGAAGACGGCGCAGTAAATATAAGATATGACGGTCATATGTGCATACATGAAATGTTGTGGCGAGATGATGAAGCGTTTATCGACAGCCAGCTGTGGATCGATGAGGTAATGCCGACAGTCGAGGTAGTACACACTGTCGTTGATTATTTTAACTGCTTTATGATAAATGATCATATAATCGCAATGCAACAAGAATATCCAAAAATTAAAAAAATTATTGTTACAAAGACTTCAATAGATTACAGAAAACCAGAATACGCAGTGGGATTTGTTAGTGAAAATCTTAGATCTGGATTTATATTCGGCATGTCTGATATAATTATTAATTTTGATGAAATACATATTACTCCTGGTATTGAAATTATTATTGATGAAAGTTTATCTCATATTACTGCGAAAATAATTACAAACCATCATTCTAGATTATTGTTGGCAGATATGTCTAAATTTTACTGGGCCAGGCAGGACTTGGGCGATTATATAGAATTTCCATATTCTCAAGGACATGTTTATCATAAATGGTTTATGCCGTTAAATCGTTCCAATAGAGCTATCACATGGGACATATTTAAGAATATGATTTATGACAATTTAAATTTAGGTAATTGATTTGCAAGCTAGCGGGTGCATATTCTTAGCTGTCGACACTGGCAGAGTAATGTTACAACAACGTAGCAATCAATCTAGCCATCCCAGGACCTGGGGATTCTTTGGCGGGAAGGGTGAAAAGGCTGAACGTCCTATCCAGACACTTCTACGTGAACTGGAAGAAGAAATAGGTATGCTCCCTAACGTAGAAAAAGTTTATCCACTTAATAAGTTTACTAGTCCTGATAGAAAATTCACATACAACACATTTGTTGTGACGATATATGAAGAATTTGTACCAGTACTTAACAATGAAAGCGATGGATTTTGTTGGGTAAAGATTGGCAACTGGCCGCGCCCGTTACACCCAGGCGTAAAGGCACAATTATTTAATAAAGATATCGTAAAGAAAATAAAAACCATCCATAACAATTGCGCCGTGGATGGTTCTAATTGGCTTGATAGTTTTAATTAAGCGTACTTAACCGCGCCTTTGACTTTGATTTTTTCATTGACTAATGAACTTTCTTCAAGTTTTTTGAACATGTAGCAATTAATACAATCTCACCATCTACACGAACGTAATATGCCATGTTATTTTACCTTTGTGATTAGGGTTTGGAACCCAACTGCTTGTCGATCTTTTGCAAACGATTGTGCATCAGCGTAATCATCAAAATATTCGTCAAACACGAAGCCAGCCATGTTAAAGTTTACACGATACATTATTTGCGACCTTTCAGTAGAGCATGAATGAGTTTTGCTTCTTTACCAGAGATAGGCTTTCGAGAAGTTTTGATTGCCTTCTCAACTGCTTCTTTATTGTAGGACATTATACAGTCTCCTCAAACTTGATATACATACCAACATTCATTTCTGCATTGCGTTTAGCAGCTTCAAATTCTACAAAAGGACCGGCAGAAGTGAACTCGTCAAGCAACCGACCTTCAGGAGTAAACAACATCCAGTTACCGCCGTATACTTTTGAGATACGAACTGATTTGATGCTATTGGTAGCGATAAAGTGGTCTTTGCTGATCTCTTCGAAGGTCATCATGAGCTAGGTTCCTTTTGCTTCCTACAATACTAATATAAGCAATGTGTCTTGGTTTGTCAACACTTTTTTTACTTTTTTTGAATTTTTTTCAACAAAAAACCCGCACTAGGCGGGTTCTTTATTTTAATCATCTGTTCTGACTGTACGCTGTTTCATGCTTTCAACAAAGCGTTCGCGCAACCATTCAAAGTCGTTAATTTTGTTTAGTGCCGCGACATTGTCTTTATTGGCAATGCCATATTCGCGACCTTCAATAGCGCCCTTGATGCAATAACGTCCAAATCGAGCGCCGTTGTCAACTGTACACCAAATTTCAAGTCGTTCTTCTGATTCACTATCCTTTTGATTTGGATTAATCTTGCTTGATAGTTTAACACATTCACGAAAGGCGCTTCGCCATGTACGGAATGGGTCTTTGTTAAAGCCAGTTATGTTAGCAACATCGCGAACAGGTTGGTAAAATGCTGCGCCAGTACTAAAATCTGGTAGTTCATGACCCATCTCTAATAGTTGTTCACGTGGAAATAGTTTAATGCCGCCATATCCATATTCTAAGCCGTTTACTAGGTTACGTGCAAACCAACTGTACGTTGTATTCTTACGATTTGCCATTGGCGGGATGTAATCAAAGCAGAAATGGTCTAAGATATCAGCATCTGCGTCAATAATCCAAACCATTTCAGTTTCAGAAACACGTGCTGCTTCGCGGTGTGCTTCCGCAATACCCTTAACGTTTTTAACGTGTTTAATATCAGGAAACCGTGTCTTCAGTCTTAGATAGTTTGCGTCTGCTTCACTTTCATGATAGCTCAACATAACAATGTCAAAGTCTGCTTCATGATATGTAGCAATAATTTTATTTTTAACTGTGCCGTGTGCTACGCCACCTGTTGGTACAAGTCTTACGTCTCCCCAAAGCATTGGACGCTTACTTCTTCTTGTCACTCTTGGGAATTTGTGAATGAAATTTTTACCGGTATCGCTAGGGCGATAATGCCATGGAAAATCATTTACTATTTTAATATTTTGATTAACAATCCAAACCATATCAGACTGGTTTTGAAACGCACGGGCTACTTCCAATAATTCTTCATCTTTGGTAATATGCCTGTCCGTCTTATATATTGGATATGATTGAAAAATATATTTTTTTAGTCTATCCCAAGGAGTAATTACATTTTGACCCTTGTAGTCAAATATCGCCGATCTTTCTAAATCAATCATTTACAATCATCCTCCAATGTGTATGCTCTTGTTCCTATATGAGCAATTTTATTACTTAAATCTGAATCGATCCAAATATCGTATCCTGCATTATCTGCCTTGTTAGCAAAAAATAAATCTTCACCAATCAAACTCGTATAGTCATGATTCCATTCAACACCAAAATAAGGAAGTTCCATGTCATTAAACACATTACGTTTTACTAACATGCATCCCATGCCAACAGCAGTTACTTTATTTAATCCGGTTTGATCATAAAGTCTTTGACTCATATCTTGCTTACTAGTGAAGGCCACTGGAATATGTGGCGCTACTCGAGTGCTGTAATTACATGCAACGATATCCTTTTCATGCAATAGTAGTGATTCTATGATAGTATTAGGAAATCTCATATCGCTGTCTAGCCAAAGAATATGCGTACATTCTGTAGATAATGCTTCGGTTGCTAGTTGCTGTCGTTGACTTGCTATTTCGCTTCCTATTACCATATGCAATGAGGTTTTGCGAGCAGTCTCGCCACACTTTTTTAGAAGCATCGCGAGACTGAACGAAAACGCCGCGGTCACATTGTCACGCACAGGAACGCATATTGCAACACGAGCCGTTTTATCTGCACGATATAGATAATTTGGTATCGATACCATACGTTATCTTATTCTGAAAGTTCAGAACTTAGTTCTGCTTCAATGTCACGAACTTGTGAGTTTAATGTTTTTGCAATCTGTGATGCCCCTTTGACACATGCCGCAAAGGCATTATCACTAAGTGCAGCCATATAGTTCATATGCTCTGGTTGCACTTTTCCGATTGTTAAAATGTCAATAGCTGCAAGACGTGATAATCGTTTGACCCAGTATTCTTCTTCTTCAGATTCAATTGAAGCTAATAGTGCGTCAACATCGTTTACTGATGCAAATTCGTCATATACTGCTTGTAATACTGGGAGGTCTGGATGGTCTTCTGCTCTAGCCTGATTTAATTCGTTAATTAGGTGTTTGGCTTGCCGTGATTTAGTAGGATGTACTCCTAATAGAAATGTTTCAATTTCAAATTGTGTTCTAATGCTCATATTATTCTCCTGTGAATTTATTGAGTTTTTATGTTTATGTAATTTTATTTATACCATGAGAGAGGAGCATTGTCTTAACTTAAAGACAATGCTCTCAATGCTCTTGGTATGTTATAATTATGGACTTGTTCCTAATGCGTTAGGGTTTTGCCATCCGCCAAATGTTGCGGACAGTTTGATATTTGTGGTTACACTTGGTGAGATAAAAGCCCCTAACCCACTTAAAGTTACTGTGCCTGACAGTCCAAAATAGTTACGTACTGTACCCATTGTGATTGTTGCACCAGTTGCTGGTAATGCCATAGTATGAGACTCCTCAATTTAATTTTTGCGTCAAAAGTATGCAACTCTGCATACTTTTATATTTATTTATTTTCTACTATACAATAACTTAGTTGTTAAGTCTAGCCTTAAGTTCAGCAATCTCTGCTTGCATACCCTTAATTGTTTCAGTTTGTTCTTTAATTGCTTCAATCAACAAACCAACCATGTTGCCATACTTAACGGCCTTCATACCATCTTCATCAGTTGTTACTGCCTGTGGTAGAACTTTTTCCACATCTTGCGCAATAACACCAGTTGAAGCAATGCCATCTTCTTTACGTGTATATGTAACACCACGTAGTTGGTCAACTTTATTTACTGCATTTGTGATTGTTTCAATGTTGTCTTTTAGTCGTTCGTCTGAATAAGCTGTAACATCACCGCCGGCATAAATTGCTCCGCCAACACCTAATCCGCCAGTAATCTTCACTGCGCCAGTAGTTGTTGATGTTGATGCTGTGGCATTACTGAATGTAATAACACCGCTCGCGGTATCAGTTGCATCGCTGCGTAAGAAACTAGCACCTTGCACGCCGTCAAGTGTATCAGCGTCTAGGCCTGATCCAGCGCCATCGTTACCGCCATGCCAAACCACGTTACCGTCCAAATAACGGCCAATCTCAGAGTTGGTAATCGTGGCTGTGATTGTCCCAAGTGTCGTTGCAAAACCAACAGCCCAGTTGTCGTTCCATTGGTCCGCATCGTAATTGCTATAACCAGCAACAAAATGCGTTACTGCAACCTGTGGATAAGACCAAGTGCTTGTTGTTTCACCGATGTAAACGCAGCAATATGTGCCATCATGCCCAAGACGCACAGTGAAGTTGCGGTTCACATTTGGCGATCCGATGATATAAGCAAACGGACTATTGGCCCAAGATGCACTTGGCGAATAGTTATAGCCACCACAAACAACCTCAAACGCTTCATTTGTTGCATATTCGTAAATACGAATAGTCATTCGCATCATGGTATTGGACCATGATTGCGGCAAAGTGATTTTGATAGCGCCAGTTACCGTGGCAGTGTTGGTCGCATAGCTTGCGCCATGAGGGTTGAAGATAGAAAGTGATCCTCCAGCAGTGTTCACAAACCCTTCTGCTTGTAAATATCCTGTGGTCGCAGTGTTCGCATCAGCCCGCAAGAAAGATGCGCTGCTTAAGCCATCCAACAGGTCGGCGTCAAGGCCGGAACCTGCACCATCCACAGTCTTGATTGCAGTCAGGATTTCAGCCGCAGTCTGGTCACCAGTTGCCCCTGACTCGATACCATTTAGCTTGCTCTTGTCTGTTGAAGACATCAGACCATTTGCACTTGTAGTAGCTACGCCATATGTTGTATTTGTATCAGTACTACTGATTGTAAAGTTTGGATATGTACCACTTACTGATGTAGCCCCACTTCCTGTTAGTGTAACAGTTTGATCTGGTGCTGCGTTAATGAATTGTGTACCAGATAGTGTTAAGCCAGTTCCTGCGGTGTAAGTTGTGTTTGTATCACTCCATGGCACGTTAACTACTGCTTGTCCACTTGAGTTTACCTGTACACCGTATGTTCTACTTGCTGTAGCACTTACTGCGGTTGCTGCTACTGATTGAACAGTGTCACTGAACAACTCAATGCCGCCGCGTACTGTTGATGTCGCAGCAGGTAGCGTGTATACGGTATTTGTATCAGTACTACTGATTGTAAAGTTTGGATATGTACCACTTACTGATGTAGCACCACTTCCTGTCAATACGACTGTCTGATCTGGTGCTGTGTTAGCAAAAACTGTACCTGTTAGAGATAAACCAGTTCCTGCACTATAGGTTGTGTTTGTATCAGTACTACTAACTGTGATAGTATTTGCATCAGTACGTGTTACGGTTACGTTTGTACCACTGGCAATTTTAACATCGTCAGTTGACGAATCGCTTCCTGTTAGTCGTAAATTTGCGCCGCCAGCTACAGTTTCACTACTAATACTGTATGTTGTATTAGTATCTGAAGGCATTGTCAATGTTTTAACATTAATAGCAGTAACGTGACCTAGGGCATTTGATGCTATGCTATCAACGGCAGTAAATGTACCGCCATGTGTTAGTGTGCCTGCACTTGTTGTGTCTGTTCTCGTTGTGTTGCTATGTGTTACTGTTGGGCTCCAACCTTCACCAGCAGTACCAGTGACCGCAATGCCAGTACCAGCAGTTAATCCTGCTACATAGTTACCAGTTGTATCTGTACCTAGCGCAACACTATTTGCTGCAATGGTTGCAGTAAGTGTTACGTTTGCACTGCCATCAATGCTTACGTTACCAGTTAGATCGCCACCTAGTGTAATAGTGCGAGTATTTGCCCATTTACTTGCTGTTGCAGCATTTCCTGTCAAACTACCAATAAAGTTAGCGGCTTGCATGTCTGCTAGGCTAAAACTTGCGTGGCTTGTATCAATATCAATTGAATCATCTGGTTCTGGAGTATAACCGTCAAATACTTTAAATATGCCATCAGAAGCATCACGGAATAGACCAGCGTGTGCATAACTTCCAGCAGTATAGCTGCCTGCCCAACCTAAGTCAACATTTGTATTTGTGTGCGCTCTTGCACTACCACCACTTACATATGTACCAGTAGCACTGCTACTGATTGTAAAGCTAGTTGCGTTGGCACTTGTAATAGTTGCATCAGTAACGTTGTAAGCACTTGGATTTACACCTGTTACATCAACTGTATATCCAGTGCTAAAGTTATTGTCAGCAGTGTATGTTACAGTTGTGCCATTACCAACAGCATTAGTAATAGTCGCTGTACCGCCATTGTTTAGATAGATCAAGTTATCAGTAATTGAAAGACTTGCAACATCAACTGTAGTAGTTGTACCCAATACTGTTAAATTGCCGCTAATAGTTGCATCGCCGGCGACTGCTAAATCACCGCCCAATGTTAATTTTTGTGTTGATGTATTATATTTTAAACCAGCATTTGAAAGACCAGACTGGGCGCCGCTTGCGTTGGCAACCATTGTTATAAAACGATCCGCTGCGCTAGTATTATCTGCTATACTTTGTAGTGTATCTGTGTTAGTATCAGTCGCTGCAATAGTAATTGTATTAGCATCTGTTCGAGTAATTGTTATATTAGAACCATTAGCAAATTTAACATCATCAGTCGTTGCATCGCTTCCGGTTAATCTTAAATTAACGCCGCCTGTTGCAGTTTCACTACCAATACTGTATGTTGTATTTGTGTCTGTATCTACTACTGTTTCAGTACCAGTGCTGTATCCTGTTACGTGTCCAAAAGTATCAAAAGTTAGACCTGTTACGTATGTTCTTGCACTAGCAGTTAAATCGCTAGCACTTGATGTATCAGTATGACTAAATGTTGTTCCTGCTAGTGTTAATCCACTACCAGCGGTATAAGTTGTATTTGTGTCAGTACTACTAATTGTAAAGTTTGGATAAGTGCCACTTATTGATGTAGCGCCACTTCCTGTCAATACAACTGTCTGATCTGGTGCTGTGTTGGCAAACGTTGTACCTGTTAGAGATAAACCAGTTCCTGCACTATAGGTGGTATCTGTAGTTGAATATCTACCATCTAGGTCAACTGTGACGATTGAAGAATCAGTCAGTGTCGCTGTCAATACACCATTTGAAGTATTGAATCCAAGACTCTGTAAATACGTGTTAGTATCTGTGTAACTTGTTAAGTATCCTGCATCGTTTGTGAACGCACTTACGTTTGTAGGTATACGGGCATCTACACGTGCGTCAGTATAGTAAAGATTTGTAGTACCTTCTGATAAATCGTCAGTGTCTTTGGCACTCAGGTCTAGATAAATTCCAGTCTGTAGAGCAATACGTGCATCTGCTCTGGCATCTGTATAATAAAGATTTGTTCCTTCAGCAACACCGTCTGTAGTAATGTTTACTGCCAACAGCACTTGGTCGTTAAGGTCATCATAAGTGGCATCAATATAGGTGTGGTTAGCGTGGACTAGTAGCGGAGAGATTAAGTCCTCAATACCTTCTGCGTCACTTGAAATTGTTACAGTGCCGCTTGATTGTGTAATCGTAATACCTGAACCGGCAGTAAATGTTACAGTATCCCCTCTGTTAATTTGTTGAGAAGTTGTACCATCAGTAACGTTAAACACATTGTTTAGTACGTTTGTTTCATCGATAGTAGTATTCTGGATAACACTACTGTCTGTAATTACTTCGTTGTTTATAACCTTAAAAGCCACTTTATTTCTCCGCTTGTTTATGTATTTATTTTATTTGGAATCACCCAAAATTTGTTTTTTCCAGTGATTCTACACGGGCTGTTAATTCTTTAATAGATTCTATTAGTAACCCTACGAGGTTGCCATAAGCTACTGACTTCATTCCTTCTGGATCTGTATGAACTACTTCTGGAACGATGACTTCTACTTCCTGGGCAATAACACCAATATTTTGTTTGCCACCTTTTTCGTACTCAACACCACGCATTGCATTTACTTTTTCTAACGCATTGTCAATTGTGACTACATTATGTTTAAACCGTATATCTGAATATGTAACAACGTCACTTTTTGCGATCAAGTTGTCTAACTCAAGTGTTGCATGTGCATTAATGTTTGCTTCTGTAATTGAATCAGATGTTATTGTTGCACCGAGAGCATAGTTGTCAATAAGGAAAAATTTGCCGGTGGTTCCGTCTCTAACTAATCCTGCGTATGTATTTGGACCAATACGGCCCATTATACCAATATCAACGTTTGGACTAGTATTATCTTTTGCTAACACCATAACGGCGTCGCTGAAGTTAACAACTTCAGATTTAGTCATTTGTAAATCTAGTTTACGGAAGGCCATGCAATTTTCTCCTCTGCGGACTTAATTATCTATTTGTATTTATCGGTTCTTAAAATTATCTGGTATTTTTATAAATGAAGCAAGTTGTTGGATACTTGTTAGTGTGTGTTCAGTTATCAGTGACAACATCAACTCCGCTAACTGTGCAGTATCAAATTTTTCAATACTCGGAACACTTTTAAAATCCATATTATCGCATTTGTACACTAGACAAGGTACACTATCCATACCGCTTATCCAGTTTGCTGTTGCGCTATGTTGCCCATCCCAGAGAATATTTTTATCACCTATACGTGCTACACTGCTGGATCGTAACAATGCTGGGTGATAGTTTTCTAATATTTCGTTTACATGAGCAATATCAAATGTTTTTACTTGATGTGGCGTTACCCACAGATTATCAAATGGTATCCATTCCAATGATAGCTGTTCTATAGCCAGATTGATTTTTCTCTCAACATTTATTGTGTCTATGTGCTTGACAATGTCCATACATTTATTTATAATATAAAAAAGAGGGGCGTCGCCGCCCCTCTAGTTTATTGTTATTTTTTCACTTTGGATAGTGATTATTTGTTTTTTAGTTCTTCGATTTCTGCCTTTAGTTCTTTAATGGCTTCTACTAGTAAACCAACTAAGTTACCATATTTAACTGACAGCATTCCATCTTCATCAGTTAAAACTGCTTCAGGTAGGGCTGCGTGAACATCTTGCGCAATTAGACCTGTTGATGCTAGTCCGTCTTCTTTACGTGTGAATGTTACACCGCGTAGTGCAGATACCTTTTCAACTGCGTTGCCAATAGTTACAATGTTGTCTTTTAGACGTTCATCTGAGTAAGCAGTTACATCGCCAGTTGCTGTTATCGAACCAGTAACGGATAACCCTGTAGCAGAAAATACACCCCTCGCGGCGCCGCCAGTAGTAATGCCAAGTTGGTCAGCCGCTGGTCTGTAGATGCCTGTGTTGAGATCAGCAGTCCAAGTGAAAGAAGGTGCTGTTGCAGTGTCAGCGTCAATGCCTTGGAAGCCGCCACCAGCAGTTGAGGTAGCGTTGAATGTGGCAGCGTTTACAGTGCTAGTTGATGTACTAGCCACATCTGAACGCAGGAACGAACTACTATCAATGCCATCCAGCAAGTTACTGTCAGCAGCCTTGCCAGTTGTAGTCAAGTAAGAACCAGCAGGTTGGTAAGAACCAGCTAACTGGTAACGACCGTCTAGGTCAACAGTTACATCCGCCAAACCTGTACGTGTAGCACTCAATAAACCATCAGCAATGTTGAATGAAAAGCCAGTTAGGTAGTTGTTTGAGTTAGCATCGCTAGTTGTTATTGCGAAAGTAGTGTTATCACCACGTGTGAATGTGATGGTATCGTTACTTACTGTAGCACCTTTTAAGTACTCAGCAGCACCAATTGAAACCTTAGTCGCAATACTAGATGCAACAGAAGTAGCAAAGTTTGGATCATCACCTAGAGCTGCCGCTAGTTCATTTAATGTATCTAGCGTTGTTGGTGCTGCTGAAACTAGGTTTGCAACTGCTGTGTCAACATAGCCTTTTGAGGCTGCGTCTGTTGCTGCTGAAACAGTATCGATACCTTGGATGCGGCCAGTGCCACCAAGAACGATGTCACCACCGTTTACTGTCAAGTCACCAGCAAGTGTTAGTGCGTTATAATTTGATGTATTGGCTGGATTTGAATAATACGCTGTATTATTTATATCGTAAAAAACAGAACCATAAACATTGCCTGAAATTGATAGGTTACCGGTGATGGTACCGCCTGACAGTTGTAGAGTTTCAGTATCATTGTTTAATTTACCTGCAATGCCTGATTTGGAAGCTAGAATTGACATGTTGCGTTCTAGATCACCAAGTCGACGTAGTGATGACTTGCTACCAGAAATCACCATTTCGTCTGTTGCTAGTGGGTTTAGATCGGTAATTTCTTCAACACTACCAGTATCTTTATTCCATTTGTATTTTTTACTTTTATTAAATGTGAAGGTATCGGTTTTTGTTGTACTTGAGGTGCTATCGTAATAGCGAATTTGACGTTCTGACATTTTAGCTCTCCTTTGTTTGAGCATAACTAGCGCGGAGCAATACCTCTGGTACGCCACTGTCTCTATTAACTTAGTTAATTTTGACTAAGTGGGGGGATGTCACCCCCCACCGTTGGCTAGTTGAATTATACTATTTTTAGACCTGTTACTTCAATTTCGTCGTCTGTTGCAAGAAGTGCTTGTGACATAGTTACAGTTGTTCCACTTATACTATATTCACCTGGACGTAGAAGTATACGGTTTAGGTATACGCTGTAATGTACTGCACCGCTTAGTTCACTAAATGTTAGTGCAATAGTTCCAGTTGCGTTTGCTGCTGCTTGTCCACTAGTGATTGATGTTGCACTACTGTGGAAGTTTGCTAAATCAGCTGGTTGAACATAACGTGCATCTAGTGTAGTTGTATTAACTGCCACACTGTCCGCTGCTACACTGATACCGTAGCCTGCGCCAACATTAAATGTTCTGTCTGTAGCTAGTGTACCGCCACCTGTTAGACCTGTGCCAGCAGTAAATGTTGTTGCATCGTCTGCTTTTGCATCTAGTGCTGTCTGTAGACCATCAACGTTAGCAATTGTATGATTGTGTGAATCATCTGCAATTGTTACTGATATTGTTGCGTTTGCAGAACCATCAATTGAAACTGAACCGCTTGCATCACCGCTTAGAGACAGTGTGCGAGCTGTTGTCCACTTATTTGCTGTTGCAACGTTTGTTAGACCAGCAATTGCTGCTGCTAACTCAGCGTCTGTTGCCATAGCATCATGAATCTCTTTGAGAGTATCATATGCCGATGCTGCGCCATTTACTAGATTGTTAATTGCTGTATCGGTATAGCTTTGTGCTGAAGTCAGTGTACTTGTATCGCCTGTAGCGCGTGCAGTTAATTCTGATGCTAGATTTGCTGTTAGAACACCTTCTGCTGTTGTTGCACGTGTTACTTCTGCTGCTAGGTTTGTAGTTAAAATACCTTCAGCTGTTGTTGCACGTGTTGCTTCGGCATCGATGTTGCCTTGTAGTGTAGCGTCCGCAGTTAAACGAGCAGTTGCTTCAGTTGCTAGATCACTTGCTACTGTATCAATATTGCCTTGTAGTGTTGTATCTGCACTTGCACGTGTTGATGCTTCACTTGCTAGACTTGCTGATAGTGTATCAATATTGCCTTGCAGTGTTGTATCTGCACTTGAACGTGTACTTGCTTCAGTTGCTAGACCAGCTGAAACAACGTCAATTGCATCCTGTAGATCTGACTCTGCACCAGTTGCACGTGTTACTTCAGTCGCCAAGTCACCTGCTACTGTATCAATGTTTGATTGTAGTGTTGTATCTGCACCAGTTGCACGTGTTACTTCTGCATTGATTGCTGAAGTGTTTGAGGTTACAGTTGTTAGTAGATCACCGTCTGCTGTTTGGAATGCTGCAACAATCTCTGTTAGAGAATCGATTGCGGCTGGGTCAATATTTGTAGTAATAAAGTCAATTTGTGACTGTAGGTTAGCGTCTGCTGTTGAACGATCACTTGCTTCTGCTGCAACTGCTGAAGCAATGTCTGCTGCAACTGCGGCTTGCGCACGTGCTTCAGTAAAAAATAGCTTTACTCCTTCAGCAATCATAGTTGTGTTTGCTGTTACGTTAATCCACTTTTGCGCACCCAAGTCGTAACGTAGGAATTGACCATTTGTTACTGATGTGATATTAACGTCAGAAAGTTCATTAATCTCATTTTTTGCTTCTACTGCTGTTGTGATAGCTGTAGTATATGCAGATGTGATAGCTACTTCACGACCATCAGTGTATGTTTTTGCACTTGCTAGTGTATCTGCATCGCCACCTTCACGTGCTGCTGATTCTGTAGATAGGTCAGATTGCAGTGCAGTAACATCGCCTTCATTGACTTCTAGGCGACCTTCAGCTGAATTCATTTCAATTTCTAGAGTTGAAACACGCGATTCTACTGCACTCAGATCTGAACCTGTGCCAAATGCTAGGCCGTCTGAGTATGCCTTTGCTGCTGCCAGTGTTGCAGAGTCTTGTGAGTCAACATATGTTGAAGCTGCTTTTAGAGCTAAACTGTTTGTAACTGTTGACGCAAAATTAGCGTCGTTACCTAGAGCCTGTGCTAGTTCGTTTAGTGTATCTAGTGCACCAACTGCGCCGTTAATTACGTTAGCAATAGATTGATCAACGTAACCTTTTGTTGTTACATGTGTTGCTAGTGTTGGCGCGCCAACGTTGATGATCTGATTAGCATCCATGTCAATCTTATCACCAAAAACAACCGCTAGCCCATCAGCTGAAGTGATTCGCTTGTTTGTACCCATTTGCAAAGTACCTGAAATTGCAATTGGATTTGGTGATTGGAATGTCAGGACACCAGAACCTGTTGTTTTTGTCAATAATGACTGATCAATATCTGCAGAGATGACGATTGTTCCAGCGTCTGACTGCAATACTTTTTGTCCGTCAATATATAATGAACCTTGTGACAAAAATAAGTCGCGCCATTTGAAGTCTGGGCTACCTAAATCGTAACCAACAAAACCATCTGAGTTGATTGTTGGGAGTATATTACCTGATATTATCAGGTTACCAGTGATATCACTATCTGCGTTAGTAGTAAAGCCACCGTCAATAATAAATTTTCTTTGTGCCATAGTATTTCCTTTTTTTCGCGAAAAAAGAGAAACTTCTAGTTTCCAGTAATATTTAAGCAATGTAGACTGTCATTAACTGCTTTTAAAATAGTTTATTTATTATGTTAGTATTTTATGTTATTCAAAGAAAAAGGGCGGAAACCCTAAAGTCTCCGCCCAAGTCTGTCAGTTCAATAAAATTACAAGTAAGTGGCTGTAACTGCTACTGAAGCTGTGCCTGAAGTTGTTGCGTACACTAGTTCAACATTTGTGCCATTCATTTGAACACTTGCATCACCTAGCAGACTTGCGCCTGTGTAAACGATTGCATATTCTGTAATAAATGCTGTTGTACCATTGTGTGTAACTAATGCTTCACGTGATTCATATTCGCCAGCGCCGTTATCAACTTGGATGATGAACTTAGCAGTACGATATACTGAACCGTCGAAGAAGTCAACTACTGAACCACCGGTTCCAGATGTAGTAGCTAGACCTTTAACAAACGGCTTGACATTTGATGCTAGTTTATCAGCTGTAACTGAACCAGTATCGATATATGCAACGTTTGTTGATGAGTTAGCAACAATAACTGCTTGTGTACCAGTTGGGATTGCTTCAACAAATGTGATCGTCTGTTCTTCACTGTTAATGTCATAGTGTGTTGCCGGGTCTTGGATAACACCACCAACGAATACCATAGCGTTAACACTTGTTGCGTAGAAGTCTAGAGCAAATGTTACTTGCGCATTGTCACCGTTGATTGTTTGACGGTATGACTGTGCAAATGCTAGTGTTGTTGGATCTACTAGTTCAACGCCTGAACCATCTGACTTAACAGCTAGGACATAACCATTCATTACTGTGAAATCAGTTGCTGTACCTACATAGTCTGTTAGATCTAGTAGTGCTTTTGATGTGTCTACACTGAATACACCTGTTGCAGAATCATAACTTAGATCGCCTGCTGCTGAAACTGCGGCACGTACACGCTCGTCTGTGTAATATAGATTAGCGCTGCCTCCAGTGCCTTCTGCTAGATCGTTTGTTGTGAAGTTACTTAGGTCGTAAGCTGATAATGCTGTATTTAGATAACCTAAGTTAACTGCATCAGAATTAACTACTGGACTTGATAAACCTGTGATTACATTTGAACCCATGTTTAGTACGCCACTCATTGTATCACCTGACTTAGCAACCTTGCCATCGATATTTGTCTGTAGTAGAATATCTGCTGCTTCGTATGCTGTGGCCATTGAATCAATAGCTGATTGTAGTGTGATGTCAGCTGCTGAACGTGCAGATGCTTCTGAATTGATGCCTGTTTGTAGAACACCTTCAGCTGTTGTTGCACGTGTTACTTCTGAACTAATAGCAGATGTGTTTGATGATACAGTTGTTAGTAGATCACCATCTGCTGTCTGGAATGCTGCAACAATTTCTGTTAGTGAGTCTAATGATGCTGCATCTGTGTTTGACACGATAAAGTCGATCTGGCCCTGTAGGTTAAGATCTGCTGCTGCACGGTCTAGTAGCTCTTGTGCTAGACTGTTAGATACAGTTTGGATACTACCTGATAGTGCTGTATCAGCGCTTGCACGTGTTGTCTGCTCTGTTGTAATAGCTGTTGACAATGTTGCTTCTACACCAGATGCGCGAGTTACTTCGTTTGCAATAGCTGTTGCATTTGCACTATCTGCTGCAACACGAGCTACTTCTTCAGCTTTTAATGCTGCATCTAGCTTGTTGTCTGCATCTTTTAGTGATGTAGCTGCGGCGATATAGTTTGCATCACCATTTACAGTATATACACCATCAACACCTAGGCCTGCACCTGTTTGTGTTGCTGTCATCTCTGTTTCTACAACTGTTACACGGCCGTCTAGTGCTGAATCAGCGTTTGCGCGTGTTGTTGCTTCAGCGTTGATAGCATTCTGTAGGTTTGTATCTGCTGTTGCACGTGTTGTTGCTTCGTTGTTGATGTTTGTTTGTAGTACACCGTCTGCTGCTGAACGTAGTGCTGCTTCTGATGCTACTGATGTATCAGTATATCCGTTCGCGTCTACTTCAACTTGATCTGCATATGCTTCATAAGCTGTTGTAATCGCTAGCTCACGTGTATCAGTATACGCTGTTGCACTTGTTAGTGTTGCTGCGTCACCGTCGATGTGGTGCTGGTGCTCTGCTGAGATTGCTGTTTCACGTGCTGTGATTTCGTTAGCAATAGCTGTTGCGTTTGCTGCTTCTGCTGCTGATGCACGTGTTACTTCTGCTGCTAGGTTTGTAGTTAAAGTACTTTCAGCTGCTGTTGCACGTGTTACTTCTGATGCTAGGTTTGTAGTTAGAACACCATCTGCTGCTAGGCGTGTTGCTGCTTCTGATGCTAGGTTTGTAGTTATAACACCATCTGCTGCAATACGTGCTGCTTCTTCTGCGTCAATTGCGTTTGCATTTGCTAGTTCTGCTGCACGAGCAGTTGTTGCTTCTGCTGCTAGGTTTGTAGTTAGAACACCTTCTGCCGCACGAGCAGTTGTTGCTTCTGCGGTAATTGCTGTTGCATTTGCTAGTTCTGCTGCACGAGCAGTTGTTGCTTCTGCTGTGATACTTGCACTTAGAACACCATCTGCTGCAATACGTGCTGCTTCTTCGTCAGCAATTGCAAGTGTTGAGAATGCATTAGCATCTGTTTCTGCTGTATCTGCATATGTTTGTAGTGCTGCTGTTAGTGCTGAGTCTGCTGCAATACGTGCCGCTGTTTCTGCTGCTAGGTTTGAAGTTAGAGTACCTTCAGCTGTTGTTGCACGTGTTACTTCTGCTGATAGGTTTGAAGTTAGAGTACCTTCAGCTGTTGTTGCACGGGTTGTCTCTGCGGAAATTGCTGTTACGTTTGTAGCAATGTTTGCTTCGGTTGTGTCCGTACGACCTTCTAGTGATACAATGTCTGATTCTGCTGTATCTAGGCGGCCTTCTGCTGTATTCATTTCACCTTCTAGTGTTGTTACACGTGTACTGTTTGAAGTGATTAATGATTGTAGATTACTATCTGCTGCTGCATATGCGTCACCAATCTCTTTTAGTGTGTCTAGTGCTGCGTCTGCACCGTTAACTAGGTTAGTGATTGCTGAATCAGTGTATGTTTGCGCACTAGCTAGTGACGCTGCATCACCTGATACACGTGCTGCGGCTTCTGTTGTGAGTGCTGCTGCGCCTGCATCAACATCTGTACGTAGGCCTGCTTCTATACCAGATGCACGTGTTACTTCTGCTGCTAGGTTTGTAGTTAGAACACCTTCTGCTGCACGAGCAGTTGTTGCTTCTGCTGTGATGTTTGTTTGTAGAACACCTTCAGCTGCTGTTGCACGAGTTTCTTCGTCAGCAATTGCTGTTGCGTTTGCTGCTTCTGCTGTTGTTGCACGTGTTACTTCTGCTGATAGGTTTGTAGTTAGAACACCATCTGCTGCAATACGTGCTGCTTCTTCTGCGTCAATTGCGTTTGCATTTGCTAGTTCTGCTGCACGAGCAGTTGTTGCTTCTGCTGTGATACTTGCACTTAGAACACCTTCAGCTGCTGTTGCACGAGTTTCTTCGTCAGCAATTGCTGTTGCGTTTGCTAGTTCTGCTGCACGAGCAGTTACTGCTTCTGCATCAATAGCAAGTGTATTTGCATCAATGTCACCTTCTGCGGTTGTTAGACGGGTGTCTAGTGCTGAGTCTGCTGCAATACGTGCTGAACTCTCAATTGTTAGATTTGCAGTGTTGTTAGCAATGTTTTCTGCGTTTGTTGTAACGTTTGTTGTTATAACACCATCTGCTGCAATACGTGCTGTTGCTTCTGCATTGATAGCAGTTTGCAATTGTGCATCTGCATTTGAACGTGCAGTTGCTTCTGCATTGATATTGTTTTGAAGTGCAACATCAGCTGCTGAACGTGTAGTTGCTTCTGAAGTGATGTTTGTTTGTAGAGTTGTATCTGCTGCACCACGGTCTGCAACTTCTTGAGCCAGATCTAGCTCTAGTTGAGCAACATCACCTTCGTTAGTTGTTACACGGCCATCTAGTGAGGTAACTGCTAAGTTTAGTGAAGTATCTGCACTTGTACGTGCTGATGCTTCTGCGTTGATGTTTGACTGTAGTGTGTTGTCAGCGTTTGTACGTGATGTGATTTCAGATGCTAGTCCTGATTCAACAATGTCCATATCACCTTCTAGTGTAGTTGTACGGCCACTTAGTGCTGAGTCTGCTGCAATACGTGCTGCTTCTTCTGCGTCGATGTTGCCTTGTAGTACAACGTCATTTGCTGCACGGGTTGTTGCTTCTGAAGTGATGTTTGTTTGTAGTGCAGTGTCTGCTGTTCCACGTGTAGTTGCTTCAGCGTTGATGTTTGTTTGTAGAGTTGCATCTGCTGTTGTACGTGTTGATACTTCTGTAGCTAGGTTTGCTGTTAGTGTTGAATCAGCTGCGGCGCGTGATGCTGCTTCGCTATTGATTGCAGTTGTGTTAGCAGTGATTGTACCTAGTAGAGATGAGTCTGCTGCTTGGAATGCTGTAACAATCTCTGTTAGTGAGTCTAGTGCTACCTCATCTGTGTTTGAAACAATAAAGTCGATCTGTGACTGTAGGTTAGCGTCTGCTAGTTCATATGCTGTTGTAATTGCAACTTCACGAGTATCTGTATATGCTTTTGCATCTACTTCTGCTTGGTCTGCATATATTTGGTATGCTGTTGTGATTGCTGATGTTTGTGCAACATCTTGTGAATCACTGTGTGATTTTGCATCTGCTTCTGCTGTATCTGCATATAGCTTCAGTGCAGCATCTAGTGTAGCAATTTCACCGTCTGTGTATAGCGTTTGTGCAGCACCTAGTGTAACAATTTCACCGTCTGTGTATGATTCAGCTGATGCAATTGCATCTAGTTCAGCTTGATCAGCATATGATTTTAGTGATGAGTCTAGTAATGCATCTGCTGATGCAAATTCTGCACGAACAGCAGTATCTGCAACGGCACGTGCTGAAATTTCAGCAGTAATGTTACCAGCGTTTGCTGCTTCTGCTGTTGTTGCACGTGTTACTTCTGCTGCTAGATCTACTTCTAGAGCGTCAATGTCTGCTTCTGCTGTTGTTAGACGTGTGTCCAGGCCTGTTTCAACGCCTGATGCACGTGTTACTTCTGCTGATAGGTTTGTAGTTATAACACCATCTGCTGCAATACGTGCTGCTTCTTCTGCATCGACGTTATCCTGTAGTGTAATGTCAGATGCTGAACGTGCAGATGCTTCTGAATCGATGCTTGCTTGTAGAGCATTGACAGCACTAATGCGAGCTACTGTCTCTGCTGAGATAGCAGTTGCGTTTGATGTAATCGCTGCTGTAAATACATCGTCTGCTTCTTGGTATGCAGCAACGATTTCAGCTAGTGAATCTAGTGCGGCTGGATCAGTGTTGCTGATAATGTTGTTGATCTGTGTTTGTAGACCAGCGTCAGCTGCTTCGAAATCTGTACGTAAAACTGTGTCGGCGCCTGCACGTGCAGTTGCCTCTGCGCTAATGTTTGACTGTAGTGTCGTATCAGCTGATGTACGTGCTGCTATTTCATTGGAAATAGCAGTGTTTAGTGCTGCGTCTGCTGCAACACGTAATGCTGCTTCTGCTGATACAGCATCTGAAATGTCAGTTGCAACTGCGGCTTGCGCACGTGCATCTGAGAAGTAAAGGTTTGAACCTTCTGCTAGGTTGTCGGTTGTAAATGAACCGATCAGTGCGCCCGCGGTGATCTTTGCAAGACTACCTGTCTCAATGTCAGCTAATAGCAGTGTACCTGTTAGTGCTGTTGAGTTCTTAGCGTTCTGGCCTGTAATTGCCGTAACTGATAGTTTACTGTTGATGACTGCTTGATTAGCTAGCGCTGCTGACTTAATTTGTCTAAAAGCCATTTGATTTTTCTCCATATTGATCAATATATTGATTATCCACGTAAAGAGTGGACTTTCATGCCCGTTCCACTATGTGGTCAAAACAAGTTAGCTAACTCAGGGAGTTAGCTGCAAATATTTATAATAGATGCTGTTAGTATTAACTGCTTGGTATATATTAGACTGGAAGGTATCTAAAATCTATAATCGATCCTACCATTGGAGCAGTATCCAAGGTAAGAGTTGTATCCACTATGCTATACGCATACGGCGGTAGTATTAATCCGTTTATAATTACCAATACATCATTAACAGAATGTCCTGCTTCAATGCCATAAACGGTTTCAGTCCCATCGTTTGTATACTGATTACTATTGTATACTAAATTTAGATGGCGATTTTCAATACTTTTGTTAGGATTGTCAACAATACTTGCGAATGGATAACGATGTTTTACGTATATGTCAGTATCAGATGGCGGCGTTTCCAAAAATACTAAATTCGCGCCATCTAGATAAAAAACTTCACCTGGTCTTTGTAATACATCATTCACATAAACATCTACTGCATCACTAGACGCAGGAACAGTTGCTAATAGATATGCTGTTGTCTCACCATCACCAACAAAGGTTTGTGGTACTGGCAACGTGTTTTGGTCGTAAGTTACTACATTATTAAGTTGATAATCAGTTACTAACGTATCTAATTCGGCTTCAGTTACTACTTTATTAATATCAGTTACTGGACTATATACTCTTTTTTCAGTAATAATTTCAAATAGTTCGTGTCCTTTGCCCCAAAGCAATCCATCAATAGTATTCATAGCAAGTTCGCCAGCAAGCAAGTCTGCATCAACGGCAGTTTTTCCAGAAATTTCTGTTCGTTTTAATCTAATTTTCTGCGACATGTATAACTTCTCTCAGTGTTGAGTATATAATATTTTTAATCAATAGTCTGGGATGCATCCCAGACTATGACTAATATCTACGTACTTAATTTTATTTAGCTTAGAAAGTGCCGCCATCGATGGTGCTTGAGTTTACCCACTCAGAACCTGACCACATAATCATGTCTGATTCTGAAATAGTTGTCAATGTGACATCTGCAAGATCGCCAAGATTTGTAGTACCTAATGCGTTTTGCAAATCTGCAAGGTCGTCAGTATCTAGAATACGTACATTACTTACTACATCATTTGTGTCTTTTGTAATATACCAAGCATCTGCTGCTTCGTTCCAGAAGATAGAAACGTTATCATCAGTGCCGCGCTCAATTTCAATACCGCCGTTTTGTGTTGGTGCAAGAATTTCATTACTGTTTAGAAGGATGATTGAGTCACCAATATTGACTTCGTTTGAGTTAACTGTAGTAGTTGTACCGTTAACTGTTAGGTTACCTGTGACAGTTACATCGCCGTCAAATGCTGACTGTGTACCATTTACAGTTAATGTACCAGCAACAGTTACATCACCATTGTCTTTTACGCTGAGTAAGTTAACATCGTTTACGTCAACAACTTCAAATAGTACTTCGCCAGTACCTGCTGCTTTGCCAACTGTGCCTGTGATTGATGTTTTAGCTAGGGTTGACTCAATGTTACCTGCCCATAGTTCGGCCCATGATTGTGCAGCTGAACCAAGATCGTATGTATTATCAGTACTTGGCAATATGTCTGTGATTACACCACCAGTTAGTGAAATTGTATCTGTTGCTTCGTTACCTAAATATGTGTTACCATTTACATTAAGGTCTCCTGTTATCACTAGAGTATCTGCGGCCAAGTCAACTGCAACAGTTGCATCACCATTTACAGTTAGCGATCCACCAATTAGAACATCGCCAGCAAAACTTGATTGTCCAGTGCCATTAACTGTTAGCTTACCGCCAATGATAGCATTGCCAGATTCAGTAACTTCAAATAGACCAGCACCAGCTGAATCTAGTACTTCAAATACGTTTACTGAATCACTTCCAGCAGCAATAGTAACTGCAGAATTAATACTAGTTTTGCCGTTTACCTGGCCACCAGTACGTGTGTTAAGGTAACCGATTTCACTACCGCCAGCAAGAGCGCCATTACCAAAGAAAATTTCCAAATTATCTGTTGTGTATACAAGTTCACCAGCGACTGGTGTAATACTCGTACGGTTTGATTCTAAACCGCGTTTTAATTTAATTGTTTGCGTCATCACGCTCTCCTTTAATTAAGTATCATAGATACCACAGTCAATAATAAGATAATCTATATACCTCTTGGTAGTTAAATTACCATCCTGTGTTATCATACTATTTTCCATCGCAGGGGCACTTACGACGCCTGTCTCGGATATTTCAAAAGCATTTCGCTTGTTTAGTGAATCGTCGCCGATGCCAACTTCAACAATTGAGTCTTCTTTTGCTATATTGTATTTACCAGTTACAAATGAATGCAGTACTGCTGTTTTTTCTGTCGGACCTACTGAAAAACTATTTTCAGCATACTCAACAGTGATATCAATATTTACGTCATCGCCCTGTGTTACCGTAACTGTACCAGTAGCGCCGCCAGATAGGTCGTAAGTTACTGATTTAGTTTTAAAAGTATGTACGCTTGCTGATAGTTCATCAACTGCGTCCTGGATATTATCTGAAGTTAAAACACTATTTGAATTATCATAATTGACTGCTGTTGAATCTATTTCAAATTCGACCCAGTTTGCATTTGTTACGCCATTTAATAGTTTGTAAACTGTATCTTCAGATTTTACATATACCAACATGCCATTTGAACGGCGGGCTAATGTAATAGAATTTCTGTCTGTTATGTTATCAACTTCACGATATCCGCCTTTGCCATATATGCTGTCATGTGTTGCATATACATCAGTTGTGTCTGTTGGTGCTATAACACCTGTTATATTTACTGCACCTGATATTAATGCCATGTCACATACCTCACTTTACTGCAATCGTTAATGAACTAACAATGGGGTTAGTTGTTCGGTGTACATAATATTCATTATTAATTCCGTACTCATTAGTAATATTCACAGTTATTGCGGGATTCATTGCAACTGCAAACCCGCTTGATATATCTTGAAAAATTGTTTTTAGACCAAAAGCTACTGGATATATAAAATATTTATACCCCTCATTGGCAACTGCTTTATTTCCTGTAAAGTTTAGATCTAATGAAGATGATATTAATGTCTTAATCTCAGTTTCATTTAATGATTCTAAAACGCTTGCACCATGATATGTTCGCCAGCGCCAATCAACACTAAAGGTTTTAGAGATAATTTGTCCTTTGGTATTTTGTGCTGAAATTTTCCATGTATTTTTTTGTGCAGATGTTTTAATAATATCATTGCCAATATTAATAATTTCTGTACCATCGTTACTATATATATTACTGTACAATATATTATTTGTCACATCTTCAATTGCAACCGTATTGGCTGATATATTTTCATCATTTAAAATGGTCCAAGAAAATGTTTTATTTCCTCCGGTTATCATATCACCTACTTCAATTACAGTAGGTTGAGCCAACATCAAAAATGTTTGTACATTTGGATATTGATAAGGGTAAAGTAAATTTGTGAAAAGTTGCTGAAGTGTAGTATTATCGAATGTATTACCAGATTCATATCCGCCAACTTCCTCGGGCATAGGAGTTAAGTTTGAATACAAGAAGGTATTTGTTTGAACACTTGCCAATAGTGTCTGGTCTAGGAATCGTTTATTAACTGCATCTTGGTCAGCAATTGGATCATTTAATTCGGTAATACGAGTATTAGTAACTGAAACTTCATTAACGGCTTCGATAGTTAACTTATCTTCCGTCTTAATCTTGTTTTTACTATGATTTATATTAATTGCCAAAGCTATGGATTCCTTGTACTTGTTTAATTTTCACTATGTCGATATTTATCATTATATAACCAAGCTGGCGCCGCGGTTAGAAATAACTGCCCAGCCAGCGTAAGTATACATTAAAGTGATAGTTTGGCCTTCGGTATCAAAAATAATACTAGTAAACCCTAGTAAATTATCTGGTGTTACTTGTACTGCTGATATAGGCGTTTCAACGGCCACTAGAACTTTTATTTGACCATTATGTTGTCCATTGAGCATTGTGACGGCGTTATTAGTGGATGAATTAATATAAGATACTGCTTGTAAAATAGAAATACTAGTATTAACATATTCTTCAGCTGAATCTAATACGACATTTTTAAAGAATGCATAATTCCATTCTGAGGTTGGCGATCCAATATCATAAGTGCTAGTAGAGGCAGGCAATATGTCACTACTAATGTTTGAGTTAAGTGTTAGGCTTCCGCCGCTGTTACCAAGAGTGATCACGTCGCCGTTTGCAACAAGGGTGCCGCCTACATATACATGGCCGCCAAAGTAACCGCCGCCTAATACATTTAATGCACCGTCGCCGTATGTTGGGGTATTTAGATCAATGTCCGATAAATTATCAATTGATAATTTTCCGGATAATGTTAAACCATTGGCAACTGCCAATGCGCCTAAAATTTTCAATTCTCCATTGTCTGGATTGATAACTGATGCCATAATGTTCTCCGAAATATTTCTACATATGTATTTATGTTAAAATTATAATTATAAAATTATAGCTACATATAATAAAAAAGCAGGGCCTAAGCCCTGCTTCCTTATACTGTATTCCTGTAAAAAATTACTAATTACTGGAATGATAGTGCGCCGCCGTTGACACCGATCTTTGAAAGGTAGTCTGCTGCGTTGCCTAGTGATGATGCTTGGTTGTTTAGTTCCACATAGCCGTAACGTGTCATGAATGATACTGTTGGCTCGAATGTTTGTGGGTCTAGAACTGTACCTGAAGACATAAGTGGGATGTATGGGCAGTAGAATGCTGCTGCGTCCATTTCGCCATCGCCCTTATAACCTACTAGGATGTCTGCATCGTCTGCTGCATACTGGTTTACAAACACTTTCATTGTGCCGTTTAGAGTACCAACGAACTTTGTATTTGTTGGTGCTTCGAATGGGCCTTCTGTTGTGCGAGCAAATGCTGATGTAGTTGCTGACTGAAGAACAGTTAGGATTGTTGGAGATACTACAACATAGTTACCTGCGCCACGACGTGTACGTGATGCAATTAGGTTTGCTGAGCGGTTGATTAGAACTGCTAGAGCAGCATGCTGGTCACCAACAAAAGTTGCTTGACCTGATACGTTGCCTTGATCGTATGTATCTGTTGCTGTACCTGAAAGAGCAAGTAGTGAACTGATGATTTCCTGATCGATTTCAGCAGTGATCTCTTGTGCAAGTGCTTGCATGATTTCTGCTTCTACGTCCAAGCCGTGCATTGAATTAGCATCTTGTGCTGCTTCGAATGTCCAACGTGCTGATAGCTTGCGTGTTTTAGCTTCAACAGTCTGCTTTAGTACCTGGATACTCATACGACGGCCTGCTGCTGCTTCTAATGATGAAGTTGAAACTGCTTTGGCTGCTGCTGCATCACCTGAATAGCCTGCTGCGATTGCAAATGGTGATAGTGCTTCATCACCAGCGTTAACGCCAGCTGCTGTTTCTGAATAACGCACACGTAGTGTGTGGATTTGGCCTACTGGGCCAGTCATTGGTTGAACACCAACAAGTTCGTTTGCAATAACAGTTGGCATAACACGACGAATTACCGGTAGGATAACTTTGTTTAGTGTTGCAATGTTTCCTGCCATTGTTGTGCCTGATAGTGCGGCTTCTGAAAGGTAGCTCTTTGTGTTTTCAAGAACTGTTTCCATTACTACCTTCTTGTTGCCGTGCAAACCATCAGTTAGAGCTTCTTTTGCTGCGCCCCAGTTTTCAAATAGGTTTTGTGACATTTGGTATACTCCTTATTAATTGATACCAGCTAGTTTTTTAAGGTTAATAATTTCGGCTTCGCTTTCAGTATCCTGTGTGCGGGCCTTGTTACCTGTGATCTCAGTCTTCTGAGTCTCATTAATGATAGATGCTGTTGATGCTTTAACTGTTTCGTTAAGCACTGTTGGCAAATACTTGTTATATGCAGTCTGTAGCTTGCTTGTTGCTACTGACTCAAGTAGGTTTTTCATTAAATCACGTTTATCTTTGGATAGAGGGCTTAGAAGTTCATCCATTATTTCTTTACGCTCGTTTGATTCTGCAATACGGCGTGCTTTTTTCTGTGCTTCTTCAATTAGTGCCTCTTTGGCAGAAATTACAGTTTGTGATTCAGATAGTTCTGACTTCACTGTTAGTAGTTCCTGTGATAGTTTAGAAATTTGTGTGCCTTCGGCTAGGTGTGAACTCATAAATTCAACTGCGAAAGTTTCGAATAGCTTGCGACCAAACATATTCTCTTTTGCAGTTTGAATGTCTTCTTTAAGTGTTGATAGCTCTGATTTTAGAGTTGATTCTACAATCTTTGCTAGCTTACCACTTGCTTTTAGTATAAATTCACGTTTAGCTTCAGCAATCATTTCTTTACCTTCTTTCACCAAGCGAACTTTCTCTGCGATAAGTTCTTTCTTGTCTTGGTGGAATTCGTTAAGTTCTGAAGTTAGTTGCTCCATTACGAAGTCTTCTAGCTTCACGAAGTTTGATTCTTGAAGTTTACGGTCGTCACGTAGTTCGGCGATTTCTCTTTTTAGAGTTTCCATTACGAACTGGTCTAAAAGTACAGCATGTTCTTTTAGCTTACGCTGATATTCAACTTTTGCTGAAACTGCTGCTTTTTTATCTTCAGCAAATTCTACTAATTCTGCTTTAATCGTATCAGATAACATTGCATCAAGTGCTTCCACCATCTGCTCTTTATCTGATTCATAACGATTTGCAAATTCTTCACGTAGTTCTGCTGTGATTTCTTCACGTGCTTCGGTTAGCTTGGAATTCCAAGCCTCTGAAAGTGTTGAACGTACTTCTTCACTTAAAACTTCTGAACTTAGGAGTTGTTCGATTGCATGAGCCATTATCTTCTCCTAATGTCTAGGTTGTTTATAAATTTTAATACCTCTTCTTGCAGGTACTTTTGTGCGGCGTTATCAGGGGTCGATGCGCTAGCAACGTCCATTAGAATATTTCCGCGTTTGCCATTCATGATAGCTTCGTATATTGGGTGCGGATAAGCATCAGGTGCTGATGGATTAGCCACAATATCAACCGTCTGAATTTCAAACTCTGATACTTGCCCACTTTCATTGACGTTGCCGCTACCACGACTTGACACGCCAAGTTTTACTCCGTTCTCCAATAGTGTACGGCAAATATTGCCCATTGGAGTTGGCAGTAACTTTAGGCGACCGTAACCATCTGCCCCGTTCATCCACATTTTTTCGATAATATGGCTTACACGGTCTAGGTTAACTTGTAGATCTTCTGGATGATCTGCCTCGCCCAAAACTGGATATCCAGTTTCGATTTTGCTTTGGATTGATTTAACTGCCTTTGCAATTTCATTAACTGGGTAAACTCTTTGGTTTTGATTGCGCTTATCACCCTGAACGAAAATTCCTTCCATGTACAAGCTTTTACCGCCGCGACCGTCGTCGACGGCCTCAGTTACGATACTTGCTTGTCCAAATGAAAGTTGTTCGTTAAGTGTTCGCATATGCATGTTACCTAGGAGCCTTGTTAATCATTGAATCAGTGCCTGGCTTAGCTGGTGCTTGGCCTTTTTTCTCTGCGCCGTGGCCTTTGGACATCGTGTTTAGTGATGCGCCTTCGCCTGGGTGTTTGAAACCTGACATTGTTTGTACTTTTGGTGCTGGACGACCTGCTTCTTTAGCATGGCCTGTGTTTAGTAGTGAACCGCCCATTGCTGGCTTGCCTTTAACTGGTGATGATTTGCCGTCATCGCCTGCTGGCATTGCAACTGGATGGATTTTTTTATCTGCACCGACTTTGTGTAGTTCAGCTGATTCATCTAGTTCTTCAGCATCTTCTTCTAAGTCTTCTTCAGCTTCAAAAGTAAATTCTTCTTCAACCTCTGAGTCATCTGACATCTCGTCGTCCATGCCAACTTCAAAGTCTGCGCCTTCTTCGTCGCCTTCTTCGTCACTGTCCATGTCGTCATTCATGTCGTCGCCCATTAGCTTTGCAAATTCTGCTTTTAGATCTGACAACGCATCTTCAACACTCATCATAGCATTTTCAATACGGTCGTCGCCATCTTCAGTTTCAGTTTCGTCAGTGTCGAAACCGTCATCAGCTGCTAGCTCTAGGTCTGCATCTAATTCGCCGCCATCTTCATCTTCAGCTTCGCCGAATGCTTCTTCAGCTTCGATTTCGTCGTCTGATGTTTCGATGTCGTTTAGGAAGTCATCTGATTCTTCATCACCAAATGCTTCGTCTAATTCTTCTTCTGCGATGTCATCTTCAACGATTTCATCTTGCTCAACAAGATCACTCCAGATCTCGCGGGCTTTCTCAACAAATGCTTCGTGTAGTAGATCTTCAGCTGAAACTGAATCACCATTTACTAGGCTTTCGATAATCTTAGTATATCGGTCATGAGCTCTCATTGTTAAATCTCCTTCTATTAGATATAGGTTATAACATACTTATTTAAGACACTTTGGTCAAGAATATAACAAAACGCAGTTTAAACCGCAGTTTTGATTATATTACTAGAATTTATGCTTAAAATAAGTAGTTAACCGCCATCATTGGGGGTATACATATCGCGATATTGCTCGACTTCGCGATTATGTTCAGCGCGTTTCATTTCGCGACTATTTCTCATTTTATTAATATGTCGCAGTGTTAACCGCGGACGTCGGGTATCATCAATTTCCCAACTTCCATATTTGTCATTTTCTGCTTTTCGTGTTCCGTTATCTACTTCTTTAAATCTCATTTTCTGCTCCCCCTGTGGTGCCGCCAAGTGGTGATTCACCGCCTGCTTCAATATCTAAGTCGCCGCCAAGATCTTCTTCACCAGTGTCAAGTTCTGTTGGTTCAAAGCCCTCTACGTCACCGGCTCGGACACCCAAGCCGCCTAATTCTCCTTTGGAATCAAAAGTTTCTGAACCGGAGGCGTCAGCTGAAGCTTCTTCACGCCACATACGTTCGTTTTCTTTAATCTCATTTTCGTTTAATCCTAAATATTTACTCATTAGGAATCTACGGCTTAGATAACTTACGCCTTCCAAGCTACCAAATACACTAGCACGTGCTGATTCGATTTCAACCTCACGGTACTTACTAAAGCTCTGTGGCTCAGTAAAGTGTAAGTCAAAAAGACTGCTTGGAATTTCAATACCTTTGTGCTTTAAGAAACGTTTAAATTCTTTGTCTAGACTTGGCTGTAGGACTAATTGCAGGCGTTCACAATATTTACTGAACCGGAATTCTTGAATAAGCGCAGCACCCATTTTCCCGTCCTGATAAGTGGTAGTACCATCTTCTGGACCAGTTGGCAAATAACTGCTTGGAATACGTAATCCACGCATCAACTTATTGTTGAAATATTTTAAATCATCAATATCACCTAAGTTGTCACCACCTGGCAATACTTCAACTTTTGAACCACGACCTTCTGCTGTTTGAGCAAAAAAGTAGTCTTCCATAATACTTAGTGGGTTATATGATGCATCAATTACACTTGCGCCGCCGCCAGTTTTGCTTGGAATACGTGTTTGGTGTACTTCATTTTTAACACGTTCAACAAAGCCCATTGCTTTGTGTGCTGGCATGTTGCCTACGTCAATATAGAACACACGACGTTCTGGCGCACGTTGTACACGGTAGATAATAATACTATCTTCCAGTAGTTCTTTTTGTTTATAAACTTTAAAAATACTGTCCAGTATACTGTTACCAAATGGCCAGTTTGCACTCATGCCATCTGTTAATGAAATATGTAATACATGTGTTGAATCTACTGCATATTCAGTATTGTTTGAACTAAGTCCACCTTGGTAAACTCCTGATTGCGATGACGGCATTGTAGTAAATGCTGATGCACTAACACCAGACATATTGTTTAGCTTTTTAGTATCAGTAGTAACTAAATCGGTTAAATTTAGATTGATGTTTTTCACCATATACTGGTCAATTTCTTTGCCCTTGCTTTCGTTGACAATTGCTTTACTTACATCAACAGGATCAAGCCAAATTAACTTAAATGTTTCTGGATCACGAATAAAGAATTGGTCACCATATTTGATGGACGATCGGAACAATCCAAATACTCTACGTTCCCAATCGTTAATATTGCACCACTGATTCAATGCTGTAGTGATAGCACTTACTTCGCTTTCAGTTGCATCATCTTTATAATTGATTTCAAAAGGCAGGCGGGTTTCTGAATTGGATTGTGTTGAAAATTCAGCAATAGTGTCTAATGCAGCATTGATTTCACTGTCCATGTCCATTTGGTCATACTGTGCGTAACGCTCAACACGGTTTGGTTGCCCTGAGTAAACCTCAGGGAGCCAACTTTGCCAACTATTTGCTTTGGCCCGAATTCCATTACTAGATTCATATTTTGTAAAATGCTTTTTCCAGCTCATGAGTGGTATACCTTTAACCTTATAATTATAGTGTATTTAGCAAAAAATAATTATGCTCTCAGAGGATCAGATCGTCGAGTATAACGTTTTATTATCTCTTCAAGATTTCGCATAATCTCAAGATTTTTACGTTTTATTTCTGTTATCTGTCTTACTTGTTCATCAATTGATGAATTACTTGAAGTATTATTACTTTTTGCTGCGTCAGCAATTGTATCGGTATTGATTCGTGCTGCTTGTGATGCACGAATTCCAATTGGTTCTGCATTATTGACAGTTGCTTGTGATTCACGAATTCCAATTGGGTCTGCATTATTGACAGTTGCTTGTGATTCACGAATTCCAATTGGGTCTGCATTATTAGCAGCGGGCATTTGCGATGTTGCATTGTCGAACACCGTACTGTTTGGTGAGCTAGATCCTCCAAAGTTTATTATCTTGCCTATACTGTTGCCTATAGTTGATGCTAGTTCAGTTAATTGAACTATTTGTTTTGCAGCTATTTCTACATTTGGTATTGACCCCTGTAGTGTATTAAATGCATTAGCAAGACCTAAAACTGTATTAATTCTATTTTGCATCATTTCTGATGTTTGTTCATGTGACATGATAAATCCAGACTGGTCTGGAACAAAAAGTTCACCTAATCCACCTGGACGATTTTCTCCCACCATATATGGCGTATTTGCAGATACTGAGCCGCCGCTAAATCTACCAGGCGGCATATACATTGTGATACCTGATTGGTGTTTGTATATTTGTTGGCCGTCAAGTGCTGCTTCTCTGTGTGTTTGCCATTCGTATTCGCCGCCTAACTCGTCAAATCTAGCTTGATCAAATGGTTCAATATTTCGAATAGTAATTACATTACTTTGGTACATGCTATCAAGTGCTGGATCTCTATATGGGTCAGTGGGATCAAAACCATCGACGCCCATACTTCTGACAGCCGTAGCGGAAATATCAGCTTGATCTACTGGGCTAGCAATTGGAGTTTCTTCTGTAGTTTTTTCGCCAAAAAGACTGTCAAACGCTTGCACACTAGCTAGCATTGCACTTCCCAGTGCATCTGCTGCGTCTCCTGCAAAATCCAGTGGAACAGTTAATGCATCCTGTACTGCTAACACTGCCATAGTAGCGTTATTGAAGCCTTCTGTAGTCTTTCCTGCTTCCTCAATATCACGCTTATATTGACTAAGTGCAGCAGATGTTTGTTCTTCGGACATGTTTAAATAGTTGCCCATGTCAGTATCCAGCAATGTTCCCGCAGTTCTCAATTCAATCAATGCTTGGTTAATTGGACTCAGTGCATCTCCAGCGCCTTGTGCCATAATAATAGTATTTTGCCCTGCTGTTCTAATGCCGTCTAAAATAAATTTGCTTATGTCGTTGCCTGCAACTTGTCCAGTTCTAATAGCTTCGTTAATTTGATCTAGTACTGGTGATCCAGATGTTTGCAATGCTTGCATCATAGTAGTCGCTTCGCCGCCCATTCCTACTAGAGCATCTTTGACGTCGAAATCTTCAATGTGATCAGCGGTTGTGGCTAGTGCAGCACCAATTGCGTTTGATAATATTGTTCCTACCCCACCAAGCTGCTCTTGCCCATATGCTAGCTGGGTTAATACTTCTTTAGCACCTGTAGTAAATTTAGCACCTTCGCCGTAATTTTCTTCCATTCTACGTAATGCTGCTGCTATTTGAGGGGCGCTAAGTGCAGCGGCACGTGCTTGTAGCAATTCATCACGACTTTTACCGGTTAAACTAGCCAATGCACCAGTTTCTAGCATTAAGTCTCTGAATCCATTCTGTAGTTTTACCTGCGCATTGTTTGTATTTCTATTGACTTCACCAGTATTACGTGCTACTGTAATGTAGTCAGCAAATGCCTTGGCCATTTGTTCATTACTCATACCAAAGTCACCAAATGAATCTGCTGAGCGGTTTACTTCCTTAAACATTTCAGCAAAAACTTGTGTTCCTCTGGAAACTCCACCACCAAACATTTGAAGTGTTTGTCCATATTCTCCAGCTATACCAGCTAATTGAGTATAAGTAATACCACCTTTCCTAGCAGTAGTATATAGATCCTCGTATGTAGCGGCGCCTTGATTGAAAACTACACCAGAATTTATCATAGATTCTTGAGCTTTTGCAAATTGTTCTATTTTTGCAGCATTAAAACCCAACCATGCGAATGCGGCATCGCCCAATGCTTCTACACCAGGAGCCCAATTGCTTAGTGTTTTGCCTAGAGCGCCCATGCTGCCGCCAGCATCTTTCAGCCCAGTTAATGATTTTCCAAAACCAGCAGATGCTGTTTTAGCTGCGTCGACTAGACTAGTAAGAGGTGCTTCAGTATTACTAAATTTTCCAACAATATCAGATGTTCGTTTAGCAAGTGATTTTGCTAACTGCGCTGTTCTTTTATTTTCATCTTCAGAATCTTGTTGGCGGCGTTCTCTTAATTTTTTAAATGCATCTCTGACAGATTGGCTAATGTTGCTGGTGTCAACAGCATTTCCTTTAATAACATCTACAAGTTTTTTATCAATGTCATTACTGAGTTGCATTTGTGCAACTAATCCCAGAAGTGTAGTTTCACTAGCCCAAGCAGGGATAGCAATTGTTTCACCGGTAGGTAATGTAATATTATTTGTGCTATCTGCCATTAGTTAGTTGTTCTCTCTACTGCTTCGTTTGTAATCATCGTGTCTGTTATTCGGAGTGCTGTATTGCGTATTTCTTCATCAACGCTGCGCAAATCTTCAAGAGTTTCATTATCTAAAGCAGTGTCTGGTATTGTATTTGTATTTATTGGATCTTCTATTGCTGTTGGTGCTAATAATGGAGCCGTTGGCTGTATTGGTGCCGATATTTCATCATCTCCACCAAAAACAGAAGGCCAATCCATTAATCTTTCTAGCCATGTCCCATTAGTGTTTGGTATCGCTGATTCAGGCGCCAATGCTGGCTCTGGCTCTAGCGCTAGCTCTGGCATGTTCGGCGCGGCTGGCACTTCTGTCGTCATAGGGGTAACAACCGTTTCGCGCACAGGTGCGACACCTTCTGGTGGTGGCAATGCTGGTGCTGATGTTCTATCTACTGGATCAGGTGGTTCAAAATCAGTTGGGTGTATGTCGACAGGGACAGGGACAGGTGTTGTATTTTCAATTTGTACTTCTGGAACAGAGGATGATGACAAATCAATACCTCGACTGCTAGCGGATTTTGCAACTCTTTGATCTAAGTCAGAAATGGTTATTGCACCGTCGCGGTTCATATCCAATCCAACGTTTTGATTATAGTAATTTTCACCACGTGATGTTAATACGTCTCTGTGCGCTCTGCCTGGCAGGAATACATATGCGTATAGTTTACCAGCACTAGCACCAGCTAAATTACTAGCATAAGGTTCAAAATACTTTTCTACCCAAGGCATTTGTTGTGCTCTGGTGAGTGTAATCAAATGATCAGTCGTTGTCCCTAGCCCACGTGCTGTAGACGGCATAAATTGTATTAATCCAGTCGCGCCGCCGTTTGTATTTCTTGCTTGCGGGTTTATCCCACTTTCAGAAGCCATAAGTCCTAATAGCGCATTTGGATTAAACCCAAAACGCTGTGCTACTCTGTCTACTTCTGCTAAAAATTCCCTGTCTTGCGCCCATGGTTGACTTGAAGTGACATTAATGGGCGAATACCCACCGCCACTTCTTGATGCACCAGATGTTGTTGACGATATACCAGAATAGCCTAGGGTTGATCCACTAACAACACCTGTTTGTGAAGCCATGCTACTGGATAATCTTACTGCATCATCGTACGATAGATCTGTTTTACCTTGTAAAAAATTATTAGATTGTATACGATCTTGTCTTGCTTGTGCAGCTCGATCTTGTCGTGTGGTTACGTTTATTTCTGTTACATTAAATATATCACTCCATATATCTTGTAGTGCAGTCAATTTGTTTCCGAACGTAGATGCAACATTTCCAGTTGCCTCAAACCCTGGAGCCAGATCAGAATATACACGTAGCATTGCTTCACGTGCATCATCAATTCCTTGTACAACTGCACCAGCGGTTACAGTTGCGCGGTTTACTAATTCAGGAGTAAAGTTTAATTGCGACTTGGATGCATTCATAAATTCTTCAGAAGCTAGCCATGCCATATCTCTCACGTGGCCGGCAGCCGAAGTTGTTTCATTAAATGTTATTCTAAAGTCTGGCCGAGATTCACGAAGATAAGTCAATGCTTGCTGGAAGTCATATGACAGTTCTCCTGGATTTTCATAATGTCCAAATGCTGTTTTTTCAACAATGCTAGCAAATATTCCTACAGCGTCAGGGCCTAGAAAAGTTAAAGTATTTTGTAATGATTGTTGAATATTATCCAGTGATGTTGTATTAACATCAATATCATATTGTGTTCTATCAACCCATTCTAGCAATTGCTTTGCCATGTCAGGACCAAGCATTTCGCTTACTTGTGCAAGTTCTCCATATGCCATTTCACTGCGTCTTACTGCATTTTTATTTTCATCGTTTATTAATAATCCTGCAAATTTATTAATAGCAACTATATGAGATACTTCATTAAGAGCATTACTACGTGCTTCTAATAATTTGTCTCTTTCAATACCAGTAGAATTTGCCATACCTATAGCAAATGCAGTTATTTTTTGAAAACTATCAGCTATCTTTGCCCTGGCTGAATTATTAAGACTATCTATTTGTCCTGACCTTGTTAGCACCCGCGCTTCTTCAGACAATCTTCTAGCAAGCTGTTGCCCAGTGTAACCAAAATTTGATATTCCAGCTTCTCCAGAATCAACATTATTAACAAAGTCTAAAAAATTATTATACCCAGTTGTTGTATTATTGCTCAATCGTGCTATAGACATATTAAATTCTTGCAATGTATCTATCATTGATCCAAAACTCATTGACAATGAAGCAGCAGAGTCTCTAAAATCAGTATACATATTCATATCGCCGGCGACTATTCCTAAGCCAATCATTGCCCTTAATGATTTTTCTTGTTCTGTTGCATATTCGGCTATCATTCGTGCAACAGTAAAAGTTCCTGCAACTCCTACTCCTGCTATAATAGCTGTCTTGGATACTACCGGAGCAAGTGTGCTTATGATACTGTTTCTGGCAAGGTTATCAGTGGATTCCTGTACTGCCCATGCAAAGTCTTCAGCAATATTAGCAACAGTTGACAGCGGATTTGTGTCTCTGCTTATACCTTTGATAGTTTTATCAAATCCAGTTGATGATTTTTTTAAAATTGAAGTCAGAGCACCATCACGTTCTATATTAAAGGCGTTAACAATATCAGCTGAAATATCCTTGCCTTTTCCCATTTGTACTAATGCTTGATTCAATAATAAATTGGTTTTTAATGCATGTGCAAATACTTTGTCTAACGTGACTTCTTTTGCCCATGGATACATAGAATCAATTGTAAGAACTGCATTTTCAATAGGTGATGACATTATTGTGTAATCCTTTCATTTGTTTCTTCATTATTAAAGAATTCCACAATAGATGCCCAGCTTTGTTCAATTAATGATGTGGATTGTAATTCGTCTTCAAGTAAGGCAGTAATAGATGCATCTTGTGAATTACTGTAAGTATCAATTAAAGAAGATGTATCATCAGAAACTTCAGTATTATCTACAGTAGGTAACGATGGTATTACTGGTAAGGAAACGGCAGTGGCGTCATTATCTACAGCAAATAACGATGGTGTTACTGGTACTGGCAATAAAGATGTATTATTATCTACTGTAGATAACGATGGTATTACTGGCAAGGAAACGGCAGTGGCGTCATTATTTACTGGATCAGTATCAACTGGCAAAGTTGCAACTGATGGTGATGCTGGGTCAGCAGTTGTAACATCTGATGTACCCGGGGCTCCAGTGTATTCCCAATGCCAAGTCTCATGTGCCATTCTCTGATAAAATCCATACTCAATACCATGATTACGTAACCATTGATATTGTGGAGCGGATTCATGCTGTCGGTATATATTACCTTCATCAAAAGCAAGCCCCCATCCATGATTCGAACCGCCTGGATATGCTACCCATTTTCTTCTTTCTGATAATGGCCTAGTTGATGTATTCCATAAGTGTTGTTGTTTTTCTATATCTCGGTATGTCGAACTTGGTGTTATAGTAACACCGTCAGCAGCAGCAGCGGAGGCCATTCTGTTAAACGCATCAGCAGCGCCGGCGCGCAATCTGCCGCCGCCAGTGATTGACTGCAATTCACCTGCGGGAAGTCGTCCATTTTGAAGTGTTCCGCCTGAACTTGGATCAGCTGATATTCCTGATAACTCAGCAGTCGTAGCACCAGTTGGACCTACAGAAACTGCCTGAGCAGCAAGTTGTACATCTGCGCCTTCTATTAGTGTCCCATCTTCACTAAAGTATTCGCCAAATTGACTGTCCCATTCATTTTGCGGATGTCTTGGACTAGAATGAATATATCCATTACTTTGCCACCAACTTGGGCGAGGTGGGGCTGATATAACACCGGATCCTTCATCATCAACTACCGGATCAAAGTTAACTAATGGGCCTAAAACTTCTCCAATAACATCAGTTAGCCAACGTAGAGTGTCTCCAAAACCATCAACTATATCACCAGTGGTACCAAAACCAGGGGATGCAATTCTTGATATCTGTAAAAATGCTCTACGTATGCTATCCATACCGTCTACAATACCATCTGCTGATTCAGTGTATGCTGCAACGTTATTGCGATGTTGTTCAAGTAATGATCTAGTTGCATTTATATAACTTTCAGGTGCAAGGCGTGCTTGTGCTTGCATTTCCATAACTTCCTGCACTATAGGATCTGATATGTTTCCTATTGATTCTAACGGTGTTGATTTCGCAACTAATTGTATAAATCCCTGTATAGCTAAGTCTGAATCAACCCCGCTTAAATTTCCCTTGACAGCTGACTGTATCATTGCTACATATTGTTCTTTAACATTATCGCCCATAAAATTCAAAATTTGATTTAATTCTGGACTCATGTTTGCCATCACATCATCAAAATTCTGATCGTTTATAGCTCGGGTCATCAGATTAGATGTTTCTTTAGCAAACTTCCCATCAAAAATGGTACTAAACACAGTATATACATTTGTTTGAAAATCAACTACATTATCGTATGCGGTGGCGCCATATCGGTCTATTAAATCAGATTGGGCATATCTTGCAGTTATCGTAAAGTTTAAATCATTTGCTGCCTCTTGACGAGTGGACAGTAAGTCATCTCGTTTAACGCCTAATAAATTAGCCATTACGGTAGCTGCGGTGGAACTCTTGATAAATCTGTCATAAACTATTTTTTCTGATTGGGTATTCATATCAGCTAACCCGCCGTAACGTCTAATAATCTCTGCTTCATCCACAAGTCTTCGCATGACCTGCCCAGTAGTATATCCAAAGTCAGGAAAAGAATTATCATTTTTTATAACAGTTGTCAAATTTGCAAATTTGATTAAGTTATCACCTGCGGTTCCTGGTAAATTTGCAAACATTGGCATTTGCCGTCTATATTCAGAAAAAATTTCATTAATAGATCTTCCTAATCCTGCAAACGTAGTATTCATTTCAGTGTACTTGGAAGTATTTAATGATACACCCATGTTAATGCCTGCACGTAAAACCTTTTCCTGTTCACTGAATATTTGGCCATAAATTGCTATTACTCCAGCAGTGCTGGCAGTGATACCAGCTATCCCAGTTGCAACTCCGCCAATTTTAGAAAAAACAGTTTGTATTCCATCAGCGGCTGCGTTACTTGATAAACCATGATCAGCAATTGCGCCGGCGGCCATTTCAACTAATTCAGAAGTAGCTGTTATTGGATTTGTGTCACGTCCATAAACTGTAGTTTTTAATACTTCATTTAAACTCTTGGAAGTTGAAGTAAATTTTGCAATTTTAGATTTTTGACTGTTAATTATTTTAAGTAAGTCTTTTTCGTTATATTGTTGTATTTGAATATCATTAATAGCTTTTGTTATTTGCTTAGTGTTAGCCCCGAGCAAATTCATAACTCTAGATAGAGTCTGCTCACTGGCCCACTTATGTTGACTTTGTATACGTTTTAGTTCTCGTTCAATGTTCACAATTAACTACCCACTTAATAAGCATAAATACAATATAATGCAAATACTTACAGTATTTATTTGGAGAAAACCTTTATGTCAAACTTATTGATACAGGCTTATAGAAAGCCTTCGCTATACGTTACTTTACCAAGTGGTGGAAAGTACTACGATATAAAACCAAAATTAAGTGTAGATGGTGATTTAGCAGTATATGCTATGACTGCCAGAGATGAATTGATTACAAAGACGCCAGATGCATTGTTTAACGGTGAAGCTACGAGTGCTATTATTCGTAGCTGTTGTCCAGATATTGCGAATCCCGACACTGTACCAGTTAATGATTTACTTGTTATTTTGCTTGCTATTAGACAAGCAACATATGGTAAAGATTTGAACGTTGATGTAAAATGTCCATCATGCAGTGAACTAAACATGCTAGCAGTTGATGCTAACCGTGTGTTGGCATCTGCAAAGCAGATTAAAATAGATGATTGTATTGTTCTTAAAAATGAATTTAAAATAGGTCTTAAACCATATAATTTAAAAGATAGAACACTCTTGCAAATTCAACAAATAAAACAAAAGAAAATGATTGAAAGTTTAATTTCAACAGAAATTGATGAAGATCAACGCGGCGATATTTTTGGACGCACGTTTGTAGAATTAGCAGAACTAACAATTAAACTTGTAGCAAATTCTATTACATCAGTTACGCTTGCAGAATCTGGAGAAATTGTGACTGACGCAGAAACAATTGACGAATGGCTGCAAACAATCACAAAAGTTGACTATGAAATGATCAAAGACTTGGTGGAGCAATTATCAAAGCCAGCAATTGACACTAACTTCAAAGCAACATGCCAGACATGCGGCCACAATTGGTCAACTGATGTTGATTTAGATATTGCAAATTTTTTCGTAGGCTGATCGCCACTAGTCAGCCGGTGGGTATTGAAAAAATAATAGAGCGCTACAATAAAGATCTTGTTGCTACTGAGACATCATACACAGATCTAATACTACATAGTGGGGGCGCAGTAAGTTATCAGGATGTAATGACTATGCCAGTCCCTGCAATCCAATTACTAATTGAATCAATTAATAAACGAAATGAAGCTAAAAACGCAGCTATACAAAAATCACGCAGCTCATGATAGTTTATCATGACCAGTAATAGCTTTATAATACTCAGCTGGCCAGCTATCGTAATACGTTGTATTATGTAGCTGGCTTCTTCTTTCTAAAATATCAGCTTTAAGCTGAATAAAAACGCAATTGGTGAAATTCTTTGCAAAGAACCCGCTATCTGGTGTACTTGTAAAATATAGTAACTCTGGATCTAGATTCACCAAATAATCTGCATATTTTTCTGCAGATTTTAATTGTATATCATTATCACCTATCCAAGCAATACCTATTTCATATTTTGTTTTATCAAACTCACGCAGTGCTTGTATATCTACTCGGGCATCGATAAACTGTACTGCATTGGTCAACCTTGCATGTTTGGCATATGGACACACTGGGAAGCCATCGATTTTTTTCTCTTCAATAATTGATTCAGACCATAATATAAAGGCCTGACAGAATTCTTGGAATGTCATTGGATTAATCTTTCATGAAGTCATAACTGTCACCAAAAGGTAATGTTATTATTAATAATATTTATTAACCTTCTAATTGCTCTTCGAGCAATTGCAACTTCAGTAATCTTCAATTACTTTGTTGTTACATTAATTTATTGTTAATATCGATAATATATAATATCTAATACTGAATTATTATTTCTATAACTATTATGTTTTCCATGAGCTTTTTCAATCACACTAAGCCTGATTCAGGCCACAGTGTGAAAAAAATAAAACAACTTTCCAGTCGCCCCACATCCACAATACCATAACATAACCTTACAACAGGGGGAGGCGGTTGAACTGTACCTCCTATTACGATGCGTCTAATCAGCGCAGGAACACCGGATGCCATGGTATCAGCTTTTTCCGGTTACCCTCAAGATATTATTGTCAATAGAGCTTGATCTTTTATTACCATTACGACAACAGAAGCAGTGTGCTTAAGGCGTCCCTGACGTCACCAGGGATAGTCTGTTGAAGCGGTTAACTAGATAAACCGTTTGCATACCGTCTCGTTCAGGAACGGATTCGCGGCACTGATTACTGGCGTGCCAACCTTAAGTCTAGTTTGTATGTGCCTTTAATAGTATTTTATTAGTATTGTGCGGGGTATTGTATTAGTATTGTATTAGTTTTGTGTTGGGAATTGTATTAGTAGATGTTAGTATTAATCTGTGCCTTTGATAGCCATTGTTTGTATAGCATCAGTATTAAGTTTTGTAGCCTTGAAGTCTTCCCAGAATGTAATAGTCCAGAGACCGTAATCTTTGCTTTGATACGTAATGTGCCGGTCTAAAAAGAATTTTGGTTTGTGTCTTTTTGGAAATGCCAAATAAATGCCTTTGCGATCAAACTTCATAAAAAGTAGATCAATATCTTTATCGTCATGTGCATCTAGTGTTTGTTGGAACCAAGTTTCAAGTAACGGAATGGTTTTGTTTTGTAGTAGATGATGGAAAGGGAAATCTTTATAATTTTTGCACTCACAATTGAAGTATCTCCAATCATCGGGCGGAATGATATCACCTTTAAATGCCTTGATTTGATTTTCCGTAAGTGTACTCTTACGTGCAGCATTAATGCCACCGACAAACGCGCCACTATGTGGAACACGTTCAAAATTATCGCCGTATACATTGCCTAGGATTTTACATACTTCACGTTCAAATCCTTTGCCTTTATTTTTACTCTTTGCTGCCATTAATCATTTTTTCAAGTTGTTGAAGAATATCTTCAGACAACATGGTTTTAACCTTTGTTGAGTACAAGTCCACAGGAATGTCCCATAACTCTTTATTGTTAAGTCTGACTGAAGGCATCGTACCATCTATTGACGACATACTATTAATCAGTATAGCATGATTGACGTCAATGTCAATATCAGAAATAATTTCTTTTTCTTGAGAACCAAAAGGACGCCGGGTTATATTGTTACCGCGGTCAGGCGACTCGTAAATGTATTTGTCGACGCCCTTTTGCATCTTATATTTATACCGTTGTTGTTTACATAGAAGTAACTTCTATTTCAGTGTCAAATGTAGTAAATCCATTTTCTTTGGTGACGTTCAAGACATTATCGGTTCTGCCTATTAGTTCGTCACGGTGTGAGATCAACAAGATACTTTTCTGTCGGTCCCTGCACATCTTTTTCAAAACAGACATGGCATTTTCTACTCCAACTGTATCAAGGCCGCTATCAACTAGTTCGTCAATACACATCAAGTTAACAGGATAATTCATACTCTCAAACACATCGCGGAAAGACCAGCTAAGACCTAGTATCAATCGATTTCGTTCACCACGGCTTAAATTATCAAAATCCAAGTCCTGTCCAAGTTGTGTAATACTTACATTCAAGTCGCTCTGGAATTGTACTTCATGTGGCAAGCCAAGTTTAGTAATGTAGTATTCTAAACGATTATTTAGAAAGCTCAAGTTCTGTTCAATAATCTTTTTACGAATAAAGCTATCCTTACTGGTTAGCAATTTAAGAAGGAATTCTTGATGTTCCTTCAAATCGGCATACCGGTTTACTTCATCCCAGTCGACAGCTTGCAAGCCAGTGTCGCGCATAATTGCAATCTGTTCATCATACGGATCGTCTTCAGCTTCCTTGCGTTCAATATCTGTTTTAATTTTACTTAGTTTTCCTTGGTGTTCATATGCTGCTTGTACTGTATTATAGTGCAGTCTTGGAGCAGGTCCGACTTCGCCAATAAGCACAAGGCCCTCTTTGAATTCAGTCAATTGGCTTTCACTTTCAGCAACAATGCCTTTAGATTCTGCGACAATGTCTGTTTTTACTGCAACGATTTTGTCATGTGCGTCATCGTGCAAATCCTGTCCACATGCATAACATTTGTGTGCAAGCGCCGCAGCCAAATCTTCTTCAGCTTTAACTAGGCGTTTACTTTCGCGCTCTTTAGCAGTAGTAAGTTTAGCAATTTCGCTAGTAATTGTATCAAACTGTGTCTTTTTAAATGACCATTTGTCAAACTCGGCGTGTGCGTTTAATTCAGCTTCAACATCAATATGTTCTAATGCCAATAGTTCAACACCCAAATCAACAATTACTTTTTCTTTATTGTTGAGCCAGACACGTTGCCGGCGTTCTAGATCTTTAATGGTAGTACCGATGCGCGTATTAGCTTCTTCAATAGCACGTATTTTGTATGTTTCTTCCTGAACTGCCTCTTTAGTTGCTTTCACTAGTTCTTTGAGGATTTCAGCCTTTTCACTAAGTTGTGTGATACCAAGTAACTGTTCGATAAGTTCACGCTGCTCGTTAGCCCGCATACTTAGAAAAGGATCAGTATAAGTGTTTAGTGCTAGAATATGCTTAAACATCGTATGGCTCATGCCTAGCATACGTTCAATAGCTTCTTGACTTAAACGTCCTTCGCCCTGCATTTCATCAGTGCTTTCAGCATTGCTTTCAATGTCATTGACAATGAATCTAAATACGTTAGGTCTCCGGCCACGTTCAATGCGATAGCTAACACCGTCCTTTTGCAACTCACAAGTCACTAGCATTTGCTTGTTGTTTGTTTTGTTAACCAAGTTGTCTTTTTTAATGTTATACAATGCATTGCCATAAAGTGCAAAGCTCAGTGCGTTAATGATAGTAGTTTTTCCAGTACCATTACGTGAACCATCACCTCCTAAGTCAAGATTGTTTCCTAGAACTAAGGTAAGACCAGCATTGTCAAACTGCACGGCTTGTGTGACGTTCCCCACGCTCATGAAGTTTTTTACGGTAATATTTTTAATTTTCATCATTACTTGTTTAGTCCATTATAGATATCAATTAGCATTGAGTTGCGAATAGTTGTGCTTTCAATAGCGTTGAGTTGGGTTAGTACAATACTGTCGACATTTTCAATTGCAATATCTCCATTCTCCTGCCATTCTTGTGACAAATCGTCCTTCTTGCTGGGCATAAGAGCAATCTCGCGTAGATTGTATTGCTTTGCAAATGTTTCCTTAATAAAGTTAGCTTCTTCGTAACTGATAGGAACATCAAGACTAATGCGACAATATGTGTTATTAGACAATATTTCATCAGGTTTGTCAATAAGTTTACTGAGCGCAATATTGCGATACTTTGGCGCCTGCGGCCACGTTTTATATTCGACCGTACCATCCCATTTGAGGAAAACTAGTCCACGAGCATCGTCCCACGCATCACTAAAGTTGTGAGGAAAAGCATTGCCCATATAAATGACATTGCCGCGTTCCTGTCGCTTATGGAAGTGTCCTGAAAAAACTTTGTCTGCTTTGGACATATCAGATGCTTTCAAACCATGTCCATGATCTGGCATTTGTACCATAGCGTTCATGTAAAAATTTGGAAGTTCAAAATGACCGAAAATAAACTTCGATTTTAGTTCTTTTAATCTTTTCCATTCATCTTCCACAAGCCATGGAATAAACGCAACACCGTCTTCTTCAAAGATTCCATCATTGATCATACGGATATTGCTGTAGCAATCCACCATGGGAATACTATGAATTTCACGCTTCTCTCTATAGAACAGGTCGTGGTTGCCGGTAATCATAATAACTTCATCAAAAGCATCATTTAGACGTTGTAAGTTACTAGTAGTATAGTTAAGTGTGCTTACATTAATGTTGGCACGATTATGATGCCAATCTCCTAAAAAGAAGCATTTGCGAATACCTCTCCGTTGTGCCTCGTCAATCATCCAGTATATAAATTGTTCACAATCATCGTTATGTTGCCGACTATTGTTTTTCATACCAAAGTGGATATCGGTAAATAATACCGCTTCATCAAACATCATGTATTTTTACTCTTATTCTAAGTTTTCTCGTTGCATTGCTTCCCATTCTGCACCAAACAGACGGGTTGAACTTGGGTCTAATCCTGCTTGCTCCAATAAGTCGTCTCTAATGTTTTGCCCACGCTTTTCTAAGTTAAGCACTCGGGTAAAGCTATTGTTGACCGCAGCAGTATAATATGCAAACGGATTCTGGCTTTTTGCTTCATTAAATTGTAGACCAATCTGAGATAATTGTAACAGTGCTTGGCCTCGCATTTCATCTACGTAAGTGTATCCGCGCCAGTTACCACGCATGCTGTAACGTTCACATAATTTGATATACATAGTTGCCAAACGATTGTTAGTTTTACCGTGTTCAACGCTAAAGTTTCCGTTATCTAGGCCACCTTCCCAGTGACTACGTGAAACTTCACCTAGATCTCCATCCATTATAGCATAATGCTTAAATGGCGGAAAATTGCATTTAGTATGATGGTCTGCTACTGTTTTTGGATTTGTCTTACGCTTTTCTTCCGGAACATGCTCGAATGTCATAAGCCTAAAGACTACATCAGTGTCAGCGATGGATTCTACATCGACTATAAACTCAGCTGCACGTGGCTTTGTTTTTTTGCCAGTTAAGCCCTTTTCCCATTCTCTTACTTCAGCTTCATACGCAAGTTTTTGCATACGTGCTGCTCGATTCTCCTTGGCTAATTGTATTGCTTCTGGATTAATCTCGTCAATTGAGTCGACAATATGATCAAAGTAATAATATTTTTCATCTTTGACCCAGCAGTAACTCATTTTACTATTGTGTATTTCTTTTAGTATTTCTTTGTTGGAAAGGTAATGTGTAGTTGATCTAGCCATTCAGAATAATTCTCCTATTAACTTTTAGCATAGCACATCTACTTTTATGTGTCAACCGGTATTTGATAGTAATAAATACATATACAATACACAGGAGATCCCAAATGCGCTATCATGACCTTATCGCTGAAAGTACAACTAACAACGTCGCCGTATTCTACGGAGGTCGTTTTCAACCTATGCACCAAGGACATTATGCATTATACAAAAAGCTAGTGTCACGTTTTGGCGCTGCTAATGTATTTATTGCTACCACTTTTAGCAAAGATGCGCAAAAACAACAAATGGCGGGTGACTATAGTAAGAACCCATTTAATTTTGATGAGAAGGCAGCGATTATCAGTAAAATGTTTAACATACCAGCAAATCATATATTGAACACAAGCCCATACCGCCCAAACATAGAACTTATAGGCCGTAAACCAAACGAAACTGCGGTAGTGTTGGCGTTTAGTGAAAAAGATGACGATAGGTTAATGAGTGGCGGCGCCCTTGCGCCTCTGCCTGATGCGCATGGTGAATTACAGGCAGCTGATGAGAATCGTGTATATTTTGTAAAAATGCCAGTTGAAGCAGGTGGGATGAGTGCAACAGATTTTCGTGATACGATGGCTAGTGACGCAGACCCAAAGCAAAAAGCACAAGTATTTCAGCAGTTTTTTGGCAAGTTTGATCAAGAAATTTTTAATTTTATTGAAGAGAGATTGACATAATGACAACAAGCGGCGTACTTAGTGATCAAAAGGTAAAGCTATTAGCCCCTGGCTTTGGCGGTTTCACCGGCGTGTTATCTCCTTTATCATCAGCAGGTGGGGTAGTTTTTCCATATACTCCTACAATACAGATTAGTCATAGTGCAAACTATGGATCATATGATATGACACACAGTGTATATCAGCAAAACTACTTCATAAACACTAATAATCCCAGTATTAGTTTAACTGGTACATTTACTGCACAAACCAAATCAGAAGCACAATATAGTGCCGCAGCATTGCATTTCTTTAAATCTGCAACAAAGCCAGACTTTGGTGCAACATCTAATAATCCAGGAGTACCGCCTGGAGTGTTAATGCTTAGTGCATACGGGGCATTGCATGCAAGAAACGTGCCGGTAATTGTAAAAAGTTTTAGCTACGCTCTACCTGAAGACAGTGACTATCTTACATTTGATTTACCTGTTATTGGGAGATCATCAATACCTAGTATCTTTATTGTTAGTATAGAGTTAACAACACAATATACTCCTACAAAAGTTAGAAACGGGTTTTCATTACGTAATTATAAAAGCGGACTTGGATTAAACAGAGGATTTATGTAATGGCAATTGAATACAGCCCAGACAGCAACTATAGAAACACTGCTATAATTGACAATAAATATTTAGGTATTTACAATTCACCAGTAGTTGATGTCGCGGATCATGAAACAAAAAATATTATAATAGAAAATAAATTTAATAATAGGCCTGACTTGCTTGCTCACAGCTTGTACGGAAATTCCAAGTTATGGTGGGTATTTGCAGAATTTAATCCCGACACACTTAAAGATCCTATAATTGATTTCGAAAGTGGTATTACGATAATAGTACCAATAAGGTTTGGGTAATAATGGCAATATTAGATAATTGGATGTCTACAGTAGACAGTCCGACATATAACTTCGCATTATATGCAGTAACGGCAGCAGTTTCTGATGATCCACTACAATGGTTAAGTCAAGATGCAGGTGCATTATCTTCTGGAAAGGCTATACTTATAGCAAAGTCAGGAGTGACTACTTCTTATCTAATTGATAACGTAGTGCTACACAGTACGCTTGTTAGCAATGATGCAGCTACCGCAGTACAAACGTCTGTTATTGACTTTGATTTATCAGAACCTTTGGGGTTTGAATTGGCAGATAGATTAATGCGTTATAGCAACGCACTAAATGCAAGTGCAATACAAAATATATTGTTTGTATTACGGCTAGAGTTTAAAGGGTTAAAGTCAGGATCAAGCATTCCTGTTAATTACCCAGGAAAGTTTTTTTATCCATTTAGACTGACGGCATTAAATGCCACAGTTGGTCCAGAAGGAGCAAGATATCATATGACTGGTAACCTAAACAACCGCATCGCTGTTGAACGTGCAATCACATCAACTGATATAAGTTTCAGTGCCAGAACAGTTGGCAATTTCCTAAGCAATTTAGAGCTGGCATTAAATCAACACGAAACAAATATCAGAGTTACAGATACCTCGCAAACAGCAATACCGCAAAAAATTCATAGAATTGTGATAGATCGATCTATGGCTGGATTAATCCCAACTAACATGCGCGGTATATCAGATTTAAACTCTGATGGCACAGCAACATCGAGTACCACTAATTTAGAAAAAGCATTTACTATCGGTCCGAATAGTAACATAGCAAATTTTATTAAAGAAACACTTACAAAAGAATCAGTAGGGTATCAGTTATTATATGATGCTAATCGAGCAGACGGCACTGTGGACCTACCTTATATACGTGTTAATTTAGATATGGAATACCAAGATGATAGAACTGATCCAACTACAAATCAAAGAAGAGAAATAATTATATATAATGTAGTTTTATTTCAATCATTTGAAAGAATTGATAATGACATTCCTGCTGTTGAAACTGCATTTAGACAGGACGTAATACGTCAGAATAGATTAGTTAGTAACATGTCCCAATTTACTAACAAAAGATATGACTACCTGTTTACTGGCCTGAACACTGAAATACTCAACGTTGACTTGTCTTATGATTTTAATTATTTCAATGCATTAAGTCCGTCTCGTGGCGTCGGATACACTGATGCTAATCAGGATTTTCAACCGCAAACAACATCAACAGAAAATCCATTTGCAGCGTTGGCTGGATTTTTAGAAAACTCAATACTTAAACCATTGGTTGGAACAATAGCGCCAGTATACGATTATCAAGGAGTAAGTTCAACTGCCCAACGTGTGACTGAAACAACTGGTACTACTGATGCTGTCAGAATGCAAGACGAATCTGAAAATCAATCACTATTAAACAGTACATTTATGCAATTTGATATGACAATTAAAGGTGACCCGTTCTGGATGGGATTGCCTGGTGTAGATGACGGCGGCCAACCCTTGGTTACTAATAGTGTAGCTAGTGCTACTCAAGATTCGTTAATAGTGTTTTTAAATTATTTGCCACATGAATCTTTAGTTGCGCCAATTGGACAACATAGAGGAAGATTAGATATAGCTACTAGCGGAATATACAGAGTTTGGAAAATTGTTTCAAGATTTCAAAATGGAAAATTTACGCAAGTTTTATCAAGTAATAAAGAAACACAGTTGACTACAGAAGTAGTAAAGAACAGATTGATGGGATTTAGATAATGGCAACAAGAACAGGCAACGTAACACCAACTCAGCGCGGCGTTTCTCCAAGTACAAATATTTTAAATGGTATGTATACTGCTACTGTTGTTAATAATGCAGATGTAAACAGCACTGGTCGCATCACTGTTAGAATAGGCGAGTTGGGATCACTAGACTCAGCCCCTACTGAACACACTATTCTTCTGGTCACGCCTATGGGTGGACAGTCTGGACAAAAGAATACATCGCAAGATGTTGGTGACGAAGAATCTTCAACATCAAGTTTTGGTATTTGGCCACAGCCGCCTAGTCCAGGCACAAACGTAGTGGTTCAATTTAGTCCAAGTATGCCACAAGGTGTACTAATGGGCGGCCTAATTACTGCTCCAACCAACCATAATATGGGTGGAAATGCAAGTGGTGAAAACAAAGATGGTGAGCTAGGACCAGTAGCAGAACAGAATCCATATGATACTGCTCCGCAAACAAAGCCATCTGATACGAAACGCAAAGATAAATTAGTTGAGCAAGGATTAGATCAAGACTATGTTCGCGGTCACAGCATGAGTAGTGCTAGACGTGAAAGTCCAAGTAAAGTAATGGGCATTACTACTGCTGGCGGCGCAGTGATAACTATGGATGACGGCGCGGAAGATGGTAGTGGCAGTCAGAATATACGTTTACGTACTCCTGGCGGCGGACAAATACTTATTGACGACAGCACTGGTATTATTTTTATTACTAACCAAGCCGGTAGTACACATATTGAAATGAACGCTGCTGGCTGTATTGACATTTATAGTGAAAATAGCTTTAGTGTAGCATCTGCGCAGGACATAAACTTCCATGCGGCAGGCAATATTAACATGCAGGCTGGTCAGGGTATTAATATTCAGGCAGGTGGTGATGGTATACGCGCTGCAACTGATGGCCCATTACATATGAATTCAACTGGCCCGGCTAATGTGCAGAGTGATGCTTCACTAAGTTTAAAAGCAACTAGTGCTATTAAAATGACAGCCCCAACCGTTAACTCAAACAGTGGTGCAAGTGCTGATGCTGCTGAAAAGCCAACTCCTAATGGACTTGTTGAAAACAGTGGTGTATCACAGAGCGCAGCAAGTCGTGTTCCAGAACGTCATCCATGGAATGGTGTTCCTGGTGTCCAAGAATCATTTACGACTGGAGCAGGGAAAAATGCCTAATTATGTAGTCCGTCCAACAACAGTAACAACGGAAATGCTAAAAGACTTTAGCCTGTATCCTGTTACTGATAAAATTGCTATTACTGAAGAAAAGGAAATTCGTATACTTGAAGCAAGTCCGTTGCTTCTTAACTTTGCCTTACGCCAATTTAAATGGATACCCTATCAGTATACTGATAGTGAGGGAACCAAACGTATTGGATATAATACTACAAAGCACAACGATGGTATAGGTTTAACAGAAAGTCAATCATATAGTTACTGGTTGGAAGATTTTAAAAATAAAGAAAGACGCTTTAAAAGTTTGTTTCCACTTGACAAAATGACACAGGCACAGTATGATGCTATGGTGAGTCTTCATTATTTTACAGGAAGATTTGAATATGTAGGGACTAACATATGTAAATATGATCTTAGAACTTATATTAACGAACAAAAATGGGATTATATTGCAACCGCATTTATCTATAATGGTGCTAGCCGCATGCGAACACAAGCCGAAGCAAAAATAATGATGCTTGGAAATTATGGAAGATACACAGATAGAAGTTTATTGAAAGAAAATGGAATTCAGTTAATCAGAGGGAATTATCCAAATAGAATTAACGACGCTGCTGCAAAGCAACAAGCTGAATACATATATTACATAGAAACGCGCCGATTCTTACCTGGATTAACACAGTCTAGAAAACGGCAAATAGTAGAACAAGAGAAACGGTTGCAAGACTGAAGGAAATTAAATGGCCAGGGTATTAATACTGAATGCAGACGCGCAACCACTAAGTCTATTACCTTTAAGTACCATCGGATGGCAATCTGCTGTTAAGTCATATTTCCAAGATAAAGTAAAAATACTACACAGCTATGAGCATGTATTACACGCTGCAAATTTTCAAATGAAAATGCCCAGTATTGTTATGTTGACTGAATATCAAAAGTCTCCAAAAACTGCAAAATTTACACGAAAAAATTTATATCTGCGCGATAGTAATACCTGTCATTATTGCAATAAGAAGTTTAATTCAGGTGAATTGACTATTGATCACGTAATTCCACGTGCGCTGGGCGGCCGCGCTAATTGGCTTAATACAGTTAGTGCATGCGGGCCATGTAATAGTCGTAAAGGCGATACTTTAATAAAACCTATTAGAGCTCCGTACCGTCCAAGCTGGCATGATATGAATGGTAATGCAAAGAAATTTGACGTTATTATACCAGATCCAGCCTGGCAATACTATATTCAGTGGCCAGAAGAACACTTAATTGTAGACGAACGCCATAATGGAATGCCAAATTAAAAAATACCCAGTACAATGTGCTGGGTATTATCATATATTATCGTAGTAGTTAATTTTTGCATAAATATTATTATGGCAGAATTCATAGGCATATCAAATCAGGGAACCACCTGTACAAGTGTAACATTAACCGACATAGATCTGGCGCTGGCTGATCTACGAAATCATTTCTCTATTACACCTGGAGAAAAGTGGACATTACCTGACTTTGGAAGTTACATTCCTTATTATCTTTTCCAGCCAATTGATGACACAACAACCTCACTTATTCAACAAGATGTTGAACGAGTTGTTTCCTATGATCCGCGGTGGAACTTACTAAGTCAATTAGTTGACATAGTGGAAGATGCACACACTATTACAGTTAACGTTGAATTAGAATATATTCCGTTAGGCCAACGCGCCGTGCTTGCTCTTAATTTTGATCGTGAATCAGCAACATTAGTGGAATAACAAAATAATGGCACAAAAAGTTAGACAAACAAGATTATTTGCAGCAGAAGATTACATGGCTGTATATGATTCTTACTTAAACGCAAATTTCAAAGCATTTGATTTTGATACTATTCGCCAATCAATGGTAGAATATATCAGAGACAATTATCCTGAAAGTTTTAATGACTGGGTAGAATCCAGCGACTTTGTAGCACTACTTGACGTAGTGTCGCAGTTTGGTCATAACCTGGCGTATAGATTAGATCTAAACTCGCGTAATAACTTCCTTAGTACTGCAACTAGACAAGATGCTGTTTTTAAATTAGCTGAATTTTTAGGATATCAACCACGACGCAATGTGCCAGCTAGTGGTGAACTAAAGATTACCAGTGTAAAAACATCTGAGGATGTTATTGGTAGTGATGGAAAGACACTTGCTGGAAAAGATATTCGTTACGATGTTGGAAATAACTACAATAATTTAGATGACTTCATCAATGTTATTAATGCTGCTTTTTCACCAAGCAACCAATTTGGTAATCCAAGATCAGAAGCAAAGATCCTAGGATCAACTGTACAGTTTTACAGTTTCAACAACACTGCTAGTCAGATTGTTTTTGAATTTTCAGGTGTGGTGCAGGGAACAAAAAAACCGTTCAATGCCATTGGTATTAGCTACGATAAAATTAAAACGCAGATATTTGAAAATACGCCTGACCCATCAAAAGCATTTAATATAACATATAAAAATGACGGCACTAGTATCATGAGCAACAATACTGGATTTTTTGTTGCATTCAAACAAGGTACTCTTGGATTTAAAGACTTTATTATTGACAAACCAATCAGCAATATGACACTGGACATTAATGTTAATAACATTAACCAGGATGATGTCTGGGTACAGACAATTAATGAAAGCGGCAATGTAGTAAAAACCTGGAAAAAGGTAGATAGTGTCTTCGGATTTAATGAAATATATAACAATATTCCTGAATCAGATCGTGATGTGTTTGCAGTTAAGACGCGTGAAGATAACCAAATCAGTATAATGTTTAGTGATGAATCTTTTGGCAATCTTCCCAAGGATATTATCCGCGTATGGTATCGCTCAGGCGAAAATTCAAGTTATAGTCTAAGACCTGATGACATCGGCGCCAAACGTCTGGTCATGAATTATGTAGGCATTGACGGTAACACCTATACATTGACAATGGGTGTTCAACTTAAAGTCGGAGTAACCAATGCGGCCGCCGCAGAAACACTAGATGATATTAAGCAAAATGCTCCGCGTATCTATGCTGCGCAGGACCGTATGATTACTGCTGATGATTACAATAACTATCTGATATCACAAAGTACACAAATTAAAAAAATCAAAAGCATTAATAGAACGCACAGTGGACACAGCAGACACGTTGAATTTAAAGATCCAACTGGACAATATACAAACGTTAGATTGTTCGCGACTGATGGCGAACTTTACAGGACTGATCAAAGTAGTAGTTCAGCTACAAACAATCTTTCAAGTTACAGTATTTTTGAAAACTATATTAAACCAACGTTGGACAATCTTGAACTCATTAACCTTTATTATCAGAAATTTAAACCAAGATTTGTAGATTTAAAAAACGAGTTTGCATTTACTGCGTATTCCTGGAATACAAATGATACAGTAACCGGATACTTTACGAATGCTGGTGCCAGTGTCACTGGCAATAATGATCCACTGCAATATTTGCAGTACATTCAAATAGGTGCATTAGCTAAATTTACCAAAGATGGAAATGTTTATTGGACAAAAATTTCAAGTATTTTTGCCGATGGTCTTGGTATTGACAATTCAATTGACCAGCCGTCAGGATTTACTGTAGCTGGCCTTGGAGCAATTGCTATTGATTCCAAAGTACCAAACGGTGCAACTTTAGATATCATTTATCCTGCGCTTTCAAGACAGTTTACTGTAGTAGAAAAAAATAATATCATCGCTGCAATTGAAAATAAAGAAGATTTTGCATTAGGGTTCGATTACACAACTGGTGAATGGAATGTTATAGCAAGTCCAGTTTTTGCAACTACACAGCCTGCAGATTTCACTAGTTCGGATTGGATTATATATTGCAGATACACTGGTGGCTTAGCCAGCGGAACACGTTATTCATATGATATTATTTCACGGCTTATTAGATATACTATACAATCTAATCAAATTGAATTTAGTAATGTAAGTAATGAATACAGATTGGACGGTTATTCTCATAAGAAGATTAAAGATACAATTGACATATTTGAAAACGGTCTTGAATCAGAGCGGTTTTATGTCAACAGCTATGTATATGATCCAAACGGAGTGTTCTACACTGACAAAGTTAATGTAACACTTATTGATGACAATGCTGATAGCCGCCCAGATGATCCTGATGCATTTGATAACATCGCCGACGGTGAATCGTTAGTAGCTAGTAAACGTTTTGAATGGACGCATGTTCCAGCAATTAATGAACTTATTGATCCAAGTCTAACAAATATTATCGACGCATTTGTTCTTACGAATGATTATGATTTGAATTTTAGAAACTGGTTACTCAATGATACTAGTGATAACACATCTATACCATTGGCGCCAACACTTGACGAGTTAAACCAACAATTCTTAAATATTGCTTCTAAAAAATCATTGAGCGATACTGTAATTTACAGGCCTGTTAAATACAAAGTATTGTTCGGCAACAAAGCTAATTATGACCTTCGCGCAACATTTAAGATAATCAAATTGGCAGGAACAATATACACAGATAACGACATTAAGTCAACAGCAGTCAATGCGGTATATGAATTTTTTAACTCAAAGTATTGGGACTTTGGAGAAACATTTTATTTTACAGAGTTGGCAGCATACGTACACAAAAAATTAACTGGAGTTATAAGCAGTTTTGTTATTGTTCCGGAAAATGAAAATAGTGTTTTTGGAACACTATTCCAGATTACCCCAATGACAGACGAATTGTTTATACCAGATGTTTCAGTAACTGATATTGAAATTATTGAAACAATTACACGAGAAAATATCAAGGCAGTAGGATAACATAATGGCCGATTTTAAATCAACTAAGCAAGAACCAGCAGATAAGAAAACTAGAGCAGGTACGAGGCCTAACAAAGCAATAAAATCATCGGATTTTATTCCAAAGACATTTAGGACACCAGTTAATGTCAAATGGCTTAACTCTACTCTTGATCAAATGATATCAAAAGGTGACTTAGAATCAATTGAAGGAGTGGTAGGAGGATCCGCGGGATCTGCGTTAGGCTCATTCAATGATGTATATATTAATACAGGAAGTGAATTCAATCTTGAGCCAGCAATTGTATCACGTGACGCTGCGGGAAACATTGATGATCACATTTCTGTTGACGATATTGCTAAAAGTATTAAATTCAATTTTGATAATTATTCATATAATGCAGCATACAGCACCCAAGCATATGTCTTTGCACCGCCAATTGACATTGATAAATTTTTAAATTACAGTAACTATTATTGGGTACCTTCACTTCCTACTATTACACTCCTTAATAACAATATACCTGCAGGTGATGGCATAAACACAGTTTCATTATATACAAATAGATTAGCAGGAACGATTGAAGCAACTAATGGCGCCATTGAATTATATGATGGATTGAGAATTAAATTTGAAGGTGATTTTTACCACAGTGATGTTAAAAATAAAACCTTCTTGGTCACTGGCGTTGGAACAGGTATTCAGTTCAAGTTACTTGATACTATATTAACTATAGTTGATGGTATAAATTCATATGATCTGCCAGTTGAGGTATATACTGATATTGTTAAACATAAAGCAAAAGTGGCTGGTGAGTTTAAAAGTTTAGATGTAAAAGATTATCTTGTAATTAATAAATCTGATGGCGTTGCTTCTGGTTGGTCACGTGCTAACCATTGGATTCATAGTTCTACATTGAAATATTTTAGTACACTTGATGCAGTACAATTTGATTTTCCTGCTATTGATATTAATAATATATTAAATTCAAATAACCAAGCAAAACGCCCAATTATTGAATTTGATTCATATATTACAATGATGAACCACGGCGTAGCATTGCCCGCCCACACTGATGATTCATTGACAAAAAATTACCACGGCAAAGTAGATTACATGCTAACTGCTGGCCAGTATCCAGATTCTGGAAGCGCATCTACCGACACACTTGCTTATACAACTGTATCTGCTACACATGTTGAAATTAATGGGTATCTGATACCTATTAACAGCATAGTTGCTTATAATCTAGATTCATATGATTCGGATTTTAAATTATATATAATTAAGCAGTCAGGAAAAGTCGACGAATTATCGCCACTGGAAAACAATAATACAATAACAGTAGTCAATAATCTGTATGATTCACAATATAATCAGTCTGATTATTATATTCGCGATTATAAATTTGTCGAAGCACAGCCAAAACTGTTTGCAAATACTGCTCCATTGTTTAGATTAAAGACGATAAACGGTAACTGGTTAGATGATTATGTTGGTAGTACATTTAGTGGCAGTAAATTATTTTCATATAAATTAGGCAACGGCGCAATTGATACTGAATTAGGGTTCTCGCTATCATATAAAGACGCTGTTGTAAAAAGCGAATATGAATTTGAAAATAACTTAAATTCAGAAAAATACTTTTATCTATTGGATTCAAGTAATATTGAAACAGAAATTAAAGGGTATTACTTCTTTAATAAAAGACAATCTGCATTTACTAATTATATTCCTAGTGCATATCCACTGGGCTCAGAAACAAATGTTCAGGTAATAGCAGATTCAGATAATGATGTAACTATAGGCTATGGATATGATAATTGGCGTGTTGAAAGAGAATTTTTGATTTACTATTTAAATAGTAAACTAACAGCAAGTGAAATAATTACTGAAGGTTCATACAACCGGACACGTGTACAATGCCCTGAGTTCATTATGGCGAGTAATACTGACTACACTGTACACGATTTAACGCCTGATCAGGCAATTAAATTCTGGGATGGTGAGACAGGCGAAGACATTGAAACAGTTATCAACCATCGCGTAACAGTAGTAAGAACTGACACAAGTATTATATTAACTGCCACTGGCACCGCTGGGTATTTCTTTTATTATGGCCCAGAGGACGAAACTAACAGGGGCCTAGTATCAGTTGTAAGTAGTACTGATAATTTTTATCACCAAGTATATATGAATGGCAAGCACTTGTCATATGATAATTATACTGTTGGTCCTAATGCAATTACAATTCAATCATCAGAATTAGAATACACTAAATCAAATGTTATTGATTTAGTTTATTATAGCAATAGCCCATCAGAATCTGATGATATTCATATTCCCGAATCACATACCCACAATGCTTCAAATAAAGTAATTACTACATTTACTCTGAGTGAGACATTGCCGCATTGGAAATCAATTATTGAAACAGCGCCAGGGTTCATTGGCAACAGTAGTGGATTAAATAACTACTGCCAACTTCCAAAAATTAAATCATTCGGCGGTGAAATTTTTATGCATGAAGATGTAAGTATTATGCATGACTATTCTTATTCTAGTAACGATATGAATATATCACAGGCTTTATATGAGCAAGGCATGGAATGGTATAGTTTTAAATCAAGACTAATTAATCAAATTCCCAAGACATTTGCAATTGATAATTATACTGATGTTACTTCCCTTTCCAATGCAGTAATGCAGCGTGTGACAAATCTATATTCCGGTGGATCTATTCATAGCGATTCAGATATGGCATATGCGCATCCAGCACATTCTGTCATATATGATTATACCACTGATATTGGATTCATATATGAATTTGGAAAAAATATATCATTTAATAGTGATGATTTTAAATCTAATCACGTATATGTTTATGTGGAACATAATAGAGATTCAGACAACATACCTGTACAGGTCATCTTAGAACCATCCAGTGAATATATCGTTGTGGGTAACGGAATTCAGTTAACTGGCGGATTGGAAGTAACTGAATACACGAATGGGAATACAGCTAAAGTTTTGGTATTCATGCATAACATGAACGAGCCTAGTGGCATTCCAGCAAGTATGGCAAAACTTGGATTGTCAAATATTTATAGACCAATGGTGCATAATAATAGAATTATATGCCATGACGGAAGTGAATATCCTATTAATGAAAATACAGAGTTGTTTAAAGTAAAGAGCCCTAACTTTGATCCCACTGCTGCGATAATTTATGATTTAGAAAAAAAGATTTATGCTGGATTAAAGAAAGATATACCAAAGAGTTACAATAGCCCATGGAAATATATGCCAAGTCAGCACCGCGGTACTTGGTATAGTAAAGATATTGTTGACAACTATATTGAACATTTATTTTTAGAATGGAAAGAAAAAACCAAAGACAGCTACGTTGATTATCAACGAGATATGAACAGTCCATGGGATTGGAATTATTCATTGAATGATATTTACGCTGGCCACTTGGCTACGGGAATTCCAGGACATTGGGAAGGCGCCTACTTTACTTTGTTCGGAACATCTGCACTAGATTCACATCCATGGCACATGTTAGGATTTAGTATTAAACCAGACTGGTGGGATAATCACTACAGTTGGAATGATACTATAGAAAAAAGAACTGCGTTGTTGACAGCATTAAAGTATGGCATCGTAAGTAACCCAGACGACGTAATAGTACAAGATTTGCACTATGCTAGATATTACTGGGATTGGGAAAATAACAGTCCAGTAGATGCTACTGGCTCAATGCTAGCACCTAATGAAGTTTTGGGTAACCCACCAGAAGACCAAAAAATGGCAAAGTATGACTTTGGCGATTGGAGTTATTTGGAGCGGACCTGGAGAAAATCTGCCCTAGGGCAAGCGGCATTAATTGATGCAGTTTTAAAACTTAATCCTACAAAAGCATGGACTGATTTCTTTCAAACAAACACCTTCTTACGATCACCAATTTCAGATCATATGGTTCATTATGAAGAAGGAAAATTTATCTCTCCTGCATTGCTAACTTATCATGGCGATCAAAATGGTAATATGCTCGCTAATATTAGTATTCAAAATTCTGATTCAGGAATTCCAGAAGGTACAAAAATAATCTTCATTGGTGGCACTGATGGGATACCAGCAACTGCTGATTTGATATTAAATGCTGCTGGCCAAGTGACCAATATAAATGTTACTCGAAGAGGAAATGGTTATTTTAATTCACCATCGTATATTCTAGAATATCCAGGTGAGTATATTTCTGAAAATCCACCTACAGTTAATATTAAAATGTCAATGCAACCAGCCCAATATTGGGTACCAGGGATTAACCAGATTCTGAATAATTACGTAATCAGAAATGGATTCAGTAAAAATCTATCAGTGTCGTATGAGTCATTAGATACTCAATTATATCAGCCAATTGGCGGCTTTACTGCGCATCATTTAATCGATGTTGAAACTGAAAGCGGATTAGCTGGAAAATTTAATATTTCCGGAAGTGATATGAAGCTAGTGCTGAATCAAGAAGCAGTATCTGACCTAATAGTTGCATCTGAAATATATATTAAAAAGTTAGACATTGGTTATGAACTACGCGGCATCCACCCGAATAAGCAGATATTTAAATTCTATACAGTTAAGGATACACGTGAATACGCCAATGTTAATTTAAGCGCTGGCGGCTCCTTAAAGAAGTACAAGTATTTTGACAGTTTAAGTTCTTATAAATTTGATACTGTATTGCCTAGAATACAACAGGCCTATGATTTTATTAGAGGACATTACGAGTATCTGGAGACAGCTGGATATTCATTCAGTAAATCAAAAGAGGCAAAGGCACTTGAATTTGCAGAGTGGGCGATGGCTGCTGATTTAAATGAAACATATACAGTTGAAATTGGGACAAGTATTGCATTCAATCCAAAATTTGGAGTTGTATTGGAATACGGTACACTGCCCGGAGGATTAAATGAAATTCTAGCGTATGATGAAATTGGCAATGTTGTTGCCATTGACTATACTGATCTCTGTATTACCAGAACATCAACTGAAATTCAAATTCATCCACGTAGTTATCCTATATCTTCAGCTGAAGATAGTGAAAATGCTGTAAGTTACACTTACCAGTCTTCAACATCAACACAGTATCAAGAATATCAATTGCCGGGCGTAGTCACTACACCTACTGCAAGAAACATTGCCTGTGTAGCATCTGCATTAACTGCATATGGACATGGTATGTTAATCAACAATACTACGCAGTTCAATGATGTTATCTTTGATGACACTAAAAATCAAAGACACGCTAGATTAAAAATTACTGGACAGCGTTCGCGCGATTGGGATGGTAGTAAAACTGTACCAGGTTACCTAGTTAAAAATAATACAATTATACAAAACTATGATACTGCTGTTAGCGATGTTATAGACTTTTATGATCTAAATGTAGCAAAATTTAATAAAGATCATACTATTGCAGAAAATTTAACTGTAGGAAACATTGCACGTGATTGGATACTAAAACTTGGACTGCCAGCAAATGTAGTGGCAAAGTTTTATCAAGGTGTAATTCGAAATAAAGGCACAAACTCTGTTGTTGAACGGATTGGCAGATCAAACCTCATTAATAGAGGACACAGCACTATCAACGTATACGAAGAATGGATGTTTAACCACAGCCATTATGGTGACACGATACGCGCAAAAGCAACTGAAATTGAAATCAACAGCAGCATGGTCAAGAAAAATCCTGCTATTGTGGATCTATTAGCTGCCAATATTACATATGTTAACAAAGAAACAGACATGCAGTTCCAAATGTTGCCAATGAGTCAGGTTAATATTGAACTTCCCGCAGCAGGAAATTTACAAGAAGGTGACGCACGTTATACTGCATTGGGCATTACTGATCTTAATAATATATTCGATACATCTGCAGATTATGCAAACTATAAAACTTGGAGTTCAAGAAAACCATACAGGCTTGGAGACACAGTTAGAAATCAAGGAGACTTGTGGAGAGCAAATACTAACATTGCGTTTTTAAGTTCAATTCTTCCACTGGAATTTTCAAGTACTGAAATTGTATCAGACATACTGTTTAAACATAGAAATGAAATAACTGATCCAGACACTCCATCAGCTGAAATTGATGGCGTAAAGATATGGTTTGACAAAGAAGCATACTCATATCCTGACATTGTGATTAATAGTTCAATTAATGCAAGTGTAATGTCTCCAGCAAACTTAATTATTGATGATATAGAAATACCATTGACAAGAACAGTAGAGCAAACTATCATCGATCCTGACGCAACCAATGACGGTAATCCATATGCGATTACGGAAGTAAACCCATCAAGCAATGATGTAACTGGAAAGATACTTAGTTTCACTACATTTGTAAGCGGAGTATCAGAAACATCAACAGTTAATTTGCAACTGTATTCTACTGCAATATACGGTACCTCAATTGAAAATTTAACAGGGGTGACTGCACAGCAAACATACACACTATCAACTAGCTTGTCAACTAATAACATAACTTCATTGACTGTGAATTCTATAGTATACAATACTCCTGCTGATTGGACAGCATCTGGACAAGATATAACCTTTATCAATCCAGTTTTTGTGGGTAGTGAAACGATTACTATTAACTTCGTATCAACTGTTCCAACATATACAATGAATGCTACACAATTAAAGACTGCAATTAATAGCAGTGTGGCAGGTGTAACTGCCATTGATGCTGGTACACGTGTGAATATTGTTATGAACGCTTTGTCAGTGAATGACACATTCACCGTTAATGCTGCAAGTGGAAATACTGCATTTGGTATAACTGCTGGTGTATATTTGCCAACAACTACAATTATTTTTGTTGATGCGGTAATGGACATAGATTACATATTAACACAGATTGAACTAGTTAACACGCCAGGCTATTTGATTGTAAAGACTATTGATAACAAATTAGAAATTACTTCGTTTGCTAGTACTAACTGGACAACTTCGACTACACTCGACATTGCTGGTACTGCACGAACACAACTGAGTTTACCAGAAACAACATTAGTTGGTACTCCTGGGGTTGTTCAGGTATCGTGTTCCGCATCAGAAGCAGTTACATTTATAAATGCTGCTAACATTCCTGGGGTATTAGCAGCAGTAGTATCTGGAAAAATTACAATTGCATCTTCAAATACTGAAATCGATCTTGGAGATAGAGAGTTCAACAATCAAGCTACAATACCAACAGGTGTGTACTATGCTGATTTTGGGTTATCAGATAACGTGTTTAATATCAGTGATTGGGATCTTATTAATAATGAAGATGCTGGATTATTCAACGTTTGGATAGCAAACGACAGTGGATTAACCAAATCCACAACAAGTAATATTACTTCAAAATATTTCGGCTGGAACGTATTGCAAACACACTCATTCCGTATGTGGGGAGAGATAGAAGCAGGTAACGACACTGACGATGGCAATGATGCGAAAATTTCACTAAAGAGTAATACTGGCGGAGCCAGGCCATATCCAATGGCCATTGGCGACTATGTGATGATATTAAATTCAACCACACAGCCAAACATCGACGGCATACATTGTGTCACGCGTGTTGACCCGACAGACCCTTCTGCATTTTATATCGATAGATTCATTGAAAAATCAGGAAAATGCGAAAGTGTAATGGTATTGCGCCCATCAAGATTTAATACATATGCTGACCTAGAAACAAGTACATATGCTACATCATATTATGATTGGAAACCTGGATCATATGCATGGGTAACAAAAGACGAATATGGGGTGGAATGTAATCTTGTTTGGAAAAATATAGGACCAACAACATTTGAGCTAGTTTATTCAAACTTTGATAGAATAAAAGACAATCAGGTCGAAAGTATATTAATTTACGATGCTGATAAATCTTATACTCTTGGAGAATTTGAACTATTTGATCCTCTGCGCGGAGTAATTCCAGGCCTAGCAGATCGGGAAATCGACCAACGTTCGATTGTAGACTTGGCAGTTTATAATATGTCAAATGATGCCACATATACCTTAAATTATCGCGGTGCATGGGCCAAGGACCAAGTGGGAAAAGTTTGGTGGGATACCAGCAAGGTCAAGTATTATGACTATGATCAAGGTACATATGAATACCGGGCAAATATCTGGGGAAAACAATTCACTGGATCATCAATTGACGTGTATGAGTGGACAAAAAGTAGTGTTCCGCCAGATGAATGGGAAACAAAAGTAAACGCTAGTCAAGAACAATTTGGCATCGTTGCCAGTGGCACAGCATATGGAGTATATGATATATCATCAGATGATACTTTATATTATTATACGCAAGAGGATGAATGGAATAATGATTTAGCACGTTACGAAGCAGTATATTATTATTGGGTTAAAAATAAGACAACTTTAACTGGCGACAACCGCCGCCTAACAGTAACTGAGATAGCAAATATCATTAATGATCCAACTGTTGGAGGTGTCGCATGGTATGCTCCCATTAGCTCAAACGTATTAATTCTGAGTAATGCAGGAATATATATAAATGATTCAAGTTCAATATTACAAATTACTATGAAGCCTGAAAAAGGATCACACAGAAGTTGGATAGCTATTTCTGAATTTACTGATTTAATACCTGATTATTGGTATATTGGATTGGAAGATAACTTAATAGGAAGCCAACGTAAAACTGGATTTAGTTTACCTGATCATGGGCTACATGTGCATAACAGATACGGCGATAAGCGCCATTTAAATGTCGATGGAGTATCTTATGCACAAGGCTGGTTTAAAGATCCATGGGATGCAAGAAGAGAAGCTATACGAATTATCAACAGGCTACTAATAAATCAAAACATTGTTCAAGATTTGCGCGGCCGCTGGGATAGAATTTTAACACAAACATTTAACATTGCACGTGAAGATACTGTTTTTGGAATTGGTACTCCTGAGGAAAATATTCCAAATCCAGAATTAGGTGCAACTTATATCGATCAAGACGGCAAGATGTTTGTTTGTATTAGCAAATCTAATACTGAATCAGTCTGGGCCTTAAACCCAGGGTTTGATATGAAAAATACATGGGAGTGGGCCACCTATGTGGCTAAAAATAGAATACCTGATATTACTCCTAGTGTTACTGTTGCATCTGCAGAAGAATTGTCATTAGTAGATACAAATAGTCATATTATGGTAAGATACAGCAAACCATATAATCCACTCGGATTGTCCCAAGACGAGGTTTATCAATGGAATGTTGTGACATCAGAATGGGAATTAGTTGAAAAAGAAAATGCAACTATACAGTTTAATGATTTAGTTTATAATAAAAACAGTATTTTTGCCTGGGATGTAACACGCTGGGAAGGATTTTGGGATTTTGATCCGGGTATTTACATGGGCTATATTATCAAAGCATGCAGAGAAGATTTGTTCACTGGCAGCAAGGTACAAAGCTTTAATGAACTATTCTTTGGCATGATAAGATACGTTGCTAGTATTCATAATCAGGTTGACTGGTTCTATAAAACAACATACGTGAATCTGCAAATTGATACATCGCTAATTCATGACAGCGAAACATTAATAAAGAAATATGTTTCGTCACATGTCGACGAGGCAGTTGATTATGTTAATACTGTTAAGCCATTCCATACAAAAGTCAGAACTATATTTGATAGACATGTGGCAAGAGAAGAACTATCTTTATCAATTGAAGAAGTTGACAACGTGCAGAAAACTGTTATAATGGACTTTGATACACGTGGCGATGTCATAAGTATCAACGGAGATACGTATGTTGCTAACTTTAGCGATGGACCGGCTATAGACGACTTGTTTGGAGGAGATTTTGCAGATATTGTAGATGATGAATTTATTGGACAAGGATTCAATGATCCGCAAAATTGGAATACCTATACTGAATCTTATCGTAACACTGATATTGGTATTAACGTTATTGAACAACTGTCCTTAAAGGTACTAACTACTGAATCTGGAATATATGGCACTGATGCTAGAACATATGTGTATATGGTCAATAGCACAAATAAAGTAGCTGCATATAGTTTAGATCTAGAAAAATCAACTACTATTGTATCTGACATAACACATTTAGATGACACGATTGTTTTAGATTCAGGTAATGCGTTTGCTGAATTTGGTGGATTTGTATATATTAACGACGAAGTTATACAATACAGTCAAAATATAAATGGAACACTATATGGATTAACCAGAGGTGCAGGAAATACAATGGCAGGAAATCACATAACTGGAACACAGATTATAGAAATTTCTAATTCAAGTATTACTGGTACCTTCCCATTTAGCCAAGACACATTCTTTAAAGATGGGGCGTATAAATCATATGCTGGATATGACGTACTTACAGGAGAAAGTATGTTTGACGGTGATAGTGCTGAATCAGGCAAACTGCAACTAGCAGGACAGGGCATACAGGTAGGCGCTGTGTAATAGTATTAACATAGCGTATTATTTTTAGCTAAATACATATAGCGGAGATTTTTGGAAAATGAAAAACAATTTTAATGATAAATCATTTATAAACGTAGATGGCCACGTTTTAATTAAAGACGTTAACAGCGGTGAAATACTGTTGGATAAACATAACGCAATTAACTACGAAAACATGTCACTTGCTATTGCACAGTTGTTATCAAATCAAACTGATCCACTGTCTGGCTTGTCACATTTTATTACTGAAATGGCATACGGCAACGAAGGTACAACAATAGATTCTGTTGGCTTAATAACATACAAAACGCCAAATGTAAATGATTCAGCTGGCGCATTGTACAATCAAACATATGCCAAGTCTGTAACATCGTCTACAGATGAAGACAACAAGATAGAAATTAAAGCATATGCATTGCAAAACTATACTGATATTATTGTTACCTCTACACTTTCTTATAGTGAACCAGATGGACAAGACGGGATAGACAATGCAACAACAAAAACAGACTTTGTGTTTGATGAAATCGGATTAATTAATGAACTTGGATCTACGCTGACCCATATCATTTTCCATCCAATACAAAAATCTGCAAACAGAAAGATACAGGTAGTGTACACATTGAGAATTAAGGTAGGGGTGTAATATGGCATATAGAGTAAATTATTTCGATTCCACTAAACCAAGTATTTTAGTACAAGACGGCACTATCGATAAATCAACACATCTTGCGATAGTTGGAAAAAACTGGTATGGCTATGGCGAACTAATGTCAGAAAATTTGTTGCATTTGTTGGAAAACTTTGCAAGCACAACTCCTCCTGCTGTATCACAAGCAGTAGCAGGGCAGTTATGGTTCAAGCAGTTAGATAAAGATGGCGATGGCAATTTCACTGATGGTGAATTTTATTATTTTGATAGTACAGAGTGGCGCGGCCTGCGCCTAGAAACAGTTGCTCCAGCAGTTGTTAAAGACACTGACAGTGTAAATCATACTGTAACTCTTGTTTTTGATGAAGGCAGCATAATTGGGGTTGTTAGTTCAGAAGATTTTGCAGTCAACTCGACTGATCCAGTTTATTCGCAGTTTAGTAACATTGGCGCCGGCATTACAATTGCAGACGGATGTAAATTCCACGGCACTGCTACTAGCGCACAGTATGCTGACCTTGCAGAATATTATAGCAGTGACGCAGAGTATGAGCCTGGCACAGTATTAAAAATTGGTGGTGAAGCAGAAGTAACACAGACAACAACTGCATTTTGCCCAGAAGTATTTGGCGTGGTATCAACAGATCCTGCTTATTTAATGAATAGTAATTTAGGCGGCACTCGTGTAGCAGTTGCACTGGAAGGCCGCGTCCCTGTAAAAGTTATAGGACAAGTAAAGAAAGGTCAACGTTTATTGTCAAGCGAAGAGCCTGGTGTAGCCAGAGCTCCAACAGATTACGAAATGCAAGAGTATATGGATTGGTATCGCATTGTTGGCCGCGCTCTAGAAGACAAGACAACAGAAGGTATCGGTTTGGTAGAAGTTGCAGTTGGAGTAAAGTAACCAATGGCGAATCCACCAATAGCAAGAGGTAACAAGATAACAGCCGCGCAGTTCAATGAACTGGTCGCGCTCTATCATACCCATTGGTCGGACGATAATCCTATGTTGAGTTTTAATGATCTTCTTGCAGATCAATCAGCTGAAAATATCAATTTACATGCTACTGGGTGGGGACAATCACAAGTTGAACCAACAGTTGTACAAACTGAAATAATCACATCCACACAAACAAATAGACTTATTAACCAGATCAACGCTGGAACTTTTCACCTTAACAGTTCTAACTTTAATTATACAAGTTTAACAACATATGCTGCTGGCAGCGTTATACTTTATGAAGCATACAAAGAAAAAATTGAGACTGCTATTGATTATCTGGACGGACAGAGTTTGGATATTGACACCGTATACAGTAGTGAACTTGTTATGGAAGATGAAGGCGGCATATTCCCGTATAATGATACTGTAGTTTGGACATCTCTGACTAGCACCACTACTAAAGTTACTTTCAGTTCATATCGACAAGCTAGATACTTTTTTAACAGTGGTGGCAAAATTGTTTTTGACATGAGTTGCATTGGAGACGAGGACTGGACCCGCGTATTAAACAACATGGGTACCTTAATGATTGGGGCAACAGAATGGGTCAATTCTATAGTCGGAGGCAGCTATGTTGCCACCGGCGGAGTTTACAGTGCAGGCAGTCTTGGTAATCCAATAGCATCTTTTATGTATAGCGATTCTGGTGGTGATTATGGTGGTGATTACGGCGGCGCATATGGCGGCGCATATGGCGGCGGTGCGTACAGCTCTAGACGTGTTTATTTTTACTCAGAGGGAAATGAACTTCCTGGTGGCGAGTTTGAAATATATTTTACTATATCCCTAATTGATCCCAATGGCACTCCAATCAATATTGATGCGTCATTAAATGTTGGTTATTTGTTGCCAATTGACACACCGCCACTTAGTATTTTAGATTCTTCTGTCGGAAACAAGTTTAAGACTGATCTTTATGTTTATCAGTTTATCGAACGCGAAAAGCCGATGATAAGTATTGACAGCTACTGGACATAGTAGTATACTAAACTCACATACATCTATATAGGAGACATCTATGGACGAACGTCTACAGAAAGCACTTGAGTTTTCTAACTATTCACTTACAATTAATAATCAAAAACGTAATATAAAAAACCGTGTACAGCAGCTACAGATGGTACACAAAAACGGTGGCGTTTTTATAGCTGATGCAACTACTATTTCGTTTATTAAAACGCTGATCGATTTGGGAAAGACTTCAACTATTCTCATTGATACAAAGGAAAATCCAGTTCGTATTTCCAAATTGGTTGAATTTTTAGACATTCTAATGTCAGCATATACTAGTGCTACTACTGAGTTTGATATTGAATACGAGAAGCTGAAAAAAGCACGTAGCATTAAAAAAATTATGGACTGGGAATGACAGAAGGTATTTGTTTTTTTGTATATAATAATGATCAGATCGACTATGCAAAACTTGCGGTTGCAGCAGCAGCCTACACTAAAAAATTCTTAAACAAGCCAGTATGCATTATTACTGATGCAGGCACATGGGCATGGATGCAGCAATCACATGACAATGCATATATTAAGCAAGTTATTGATGAAGTAGTGATAACTGATGATGAAATGATGCGCAATATACGTGTTCATAATGACAGTCCATGGACAGAATTCCGCGCACAGTTCAGTAACAGTAACAAGCACAAAGTTTTCGAATACAGCCCGTATGATAAAACATTGCTACTTGACATCGACTATATTGTAAAGACAGATTTTCTTAATCATGCGTATGATGCGTATGATGGCGTCGCTATGTTTGACCGCGCAGTAAGTATTCGTAATGATGTACCGCACGATAACGAACGTTGGTTGTTTACTAGTGGTGTTAAAATGTGGTGGAGTACAGTTGTATATTTTGACAAGAGTCCCGAGAGCAAATTGTTTTTTGATCTTTGGGCGCACATAGCAGACAACTACAACTACTATCAATTCCTTTACAATTTTCCACTAGGACTGTTCCGCACTGACTATTGCGTGAGTATTGCTGCACATATTCTTGACGGTATGACTGCTGGCGATTATGTTAGCAATTTTGGTAACGCAATAATGCAAAATCTTGGACAAAAAGATGACATTGTTAAAATTAATACGGTAACGGATTGGGCATGCTTGGCATATGACACCCGCGAAAACTGGAAAAATATAGTAGTGCGCCATGACAAATATGACGTACATGTTATGAATAAACGTGCATTAGATCGCATGTTGCCAAAAATTAGAGAGTTAAATGACGGAATATAATAATGGATATGTAATACTTGCTAGTACAGATCAGCAGCAACGTGCAGCAGCCTTATGTGCTTATAGTATTAAAATTAAAAATAATGCGTCAAGTGTTACTATGATAACACCGGATCTGCGAAGTGTTAACCAAGATTATGAAGAGCCATTTGATATGATTGTTGAACTGCCGTTCGCAGCAGAAGACAATTTGCGAGCAAATGATTGGCAGTTATATTGGGCGACACCATACGAGAATACTATTGCACTCGATTGCTTTACAATTATTAAAGAAGATCAAACTAATATTTGGGAATACCTGATATCACAGCATAATGTCGCCATACCGCAGCGCGGTGTAACATTCAGAAACGAAATAATTGGTAGATATGCTGATGATAGCGGTGTATATGTGATTCACGATTTTAAGCATTTGTATTCAAATTTTATATTTTTTAACAAATCAGAATCTAGTTTAGCGTATTTTAAACTCATGGATCCTTATTTACGTAATTGGAGAGATGCAGTAAGTAAATCAGTCGAATCAAGATTTGTTCCAGATCGTTACGATACTGATTTAATGCATAGCATTTGTGCTTGGCATTTGGGCATTCATGAAGACATTGTCCCGCGTCGCGATATATTTAAAAACATTGATATGCGAGAAATAACAGCACGGTATCGAAAAACAATGAAGATTGAACATGGTTGGTCAGAGCATCTAAACACATGGATAAGTAATAGCGCAAAGTTAAAGATACAAAACTTTGCAATTGACGGGATTCTGTATTATGAAGACCCAGGATTTAACACAGCAGTAATATTTGATGGACACCGAAATTATTTTAGAGAACTCGGATTTAAAGCCAACTTGGTGGATAAAGTTTAATTCCGATAGTGGAAAAATTATTAAAATAACTCCGCGTGAGTTAATTGATGACATTACTATACCAGACATTGAGGTAATAAAAACCTCCAATGCAATATGTGGCGAAGTATTAGCCGGTACATTATCACTAAAAAAATGTGGAATGGTATGGGATATTGTAAATGAAGAATGGTCAATTGAAAAGAAAACCAACACCCTAGTACTACGTGGGCGAGTTGACAAATTATTTCAAATACATGAAACTGATCCAGCCAAAAGCGACGTGAGTTTAAGAATTTATAAAAATACTAATATTCTTGAAGTAAAAGTAAACATAAAAAATATCAAATTGAACATGAATTTAATGGATATTGATCATGTGTCACGAACAGAAGATGCTATACTTAATTTATATTTCACCAAGTTAAACGATCCGGATTATCTTATTGCGATTGCAGAAATAGATCCTATGCTGCTGTTTAAAAAACAAAAACTTCGTATATCGTTGGACTATGTCGCCAAATA